>Ga0214919_10003102_pt1 | contig 25487 bp, 41 predicted proteins | sample LL1503_MetaG_FD_177994 | JGI IMG/M metagenome (GOLD analysis project Ga0214919, IMG submission 177994) | Freshwater microbial communities from Lake Lanier, Atlanta, Georgia, United States - LL-1503 | ecosystem: Environmental > Aquatic > Freshwater > Lake | place: USA: Georgia | collected... | reverse complement strand
TGGTAAATGAACATGTGGTTACCGATGAGCCTGTGGTAAATGAACCTGTGGTAATCAATGAACCTGTGGTAATCAATGAACCTGTGGTAACCAGTGAGCCTATGGTAATCAATGAACCTGTGGTAAATGAGCCTGTGGTAAATGAACATGTGGTTACCGATGAGCCTGTGGTAAATGAACATGTGGTTACCGATGAGCCTGTGGTAAATGAACATGTGGTTACCGATGAGCCTGTGGTAAATGAACATGTGGTTACCGATGAGCATGTGGTTACCGATGAGCCTGTGGTTACCGATGAGCCTGTGGTTACCGATGAGCCTGTGGTTACCGATGAGCCTGTGGTTACCGATGAGCCTGTGGGTACTGAGCCTGTGGTTACCGATGAGCCTGTGGTAACCAGTGAGCCTGTGGGTACTGAGCCTGTGGGTACTGATGAGCCTGCGGTAAATGAGCCTGTGGTTACAGATGAGCCGGTGGTAAATGAACCTGTGGTAACCAGTGAGCCGGTGGTAACCAATGAGCCTGTGGGTACTGATGAGCCGGTGGTAACCAATGAGCCTGCGGTAAATGAACCTGTGGTAACCGATGAGCCTGTGGTAAATGAGCCGGTGGTAAATGAGCCTGTGGTAAATGAGCCTGTGGTAAATGAGCCTGTGGTAAATGAACCTGTGGTAACCGATGAGTCTGTGGTTACCGATGAGTCTGTGGTAAATGAGCCTGTGGTTACCGATGAGCCTGTGGTTACAGATCCTGTGGTAAATGATCCTGTGGTAACCGATGATTCCGAAAAAACTGACCCTTTAGGAAATTAATAGTTACTTAACATATGGATCCAAAAATAAGTACTGAATTCATAAATCAAATTACCGCGTTGAGGGAAATGAGCAAACAGTATAAGAAAGATATTGAATCATTAACAAATTCAGCTGACGTCATGGCATTGCAAGATGAAATGGGTACAGTAGCTGAGTTAATTATTGAAACAACCGAAGTATTAAAAGAAATCAGAGATGCTAGTCTGAAAAAGAGTAGACAATTATTGAGCACAGTAATGAATCATCCTCGTTATGATGAAATGGATAAAAAATTAGGAGACCTCGGATATGGCGGACGTAAAACACGAAAACATAGACGCAAATCTAGACGTTAAATTTTTTCCATTCCTTCATACCCAAACTCTTTATTCAAGTAGAGAACAATCATTTGCTTCGGTAACTCGTACCCTTCAAACTCTTCATCCGACATTTTCAACACATGTTTCATTAATACACGAGCAGTATGCTTATGTGTTACAATCAACGGTGTATGGTTTTCCGATAACGTAGACAAGATATCATTTTCATAATACGGCAACAACCGATCCAGTACATTTTCCTTAGATTCTCCATGCTGAATCGTCTTGAAATAACAATTTTTATAAATCGGATACTCTTGTAGCGTGGGGTAATCAATCAAGGGCGGCTTCATCGTATAATTAGAACGCATCATGGTCGTAAAGGATTCGCCATACAGATCACGAATATGTTGGCGCGGAACACCTTCCAATGTTCCGTAATGTTTTTCATTCAATCGCCATGACGTATGGATAGGCATGTATTGCTTGAATTCTTTTTGAATGAGTTGTGACGTTTCAATAGATCTCTGTAGCACAGATGTAAATAGGACGGTAGGGTAAATACTCTTTTTTATCATGGTATGGGCCATTTGCGTTGCTTCTTTTCTACCATAATTCGTAAGGGGAATGTTAGTCCAGCCCGTAAATTTACTATCTTGATTCCAAATGGATTGTCCGTGCCGAACAAGAACAATCCGATGCATGAAAGAAATAGTATATTTACTTTTAAATATGTTACTGGTGGAAGCATTTCTAGTAGGTATATGGACGTCCCTTCTTTATATAGGACTGCACCCCTTTTTACATGGATATACGCTATGGTTTTTTCTAGGGTTTCTCAAACATGGATTTTCAGGTATTCTAGGCCTACATGATGTCTATTGTCGCATGAAGGGTGTATCCGGTGCCACACATAAAACACTTTTGTTGGATTCGGTAGGAGAAGGAATTCTATTTGCAATGGGACACTTTTTTATAAAAGATGTTTGGTATGCAGCGTTTTTCATGGGAGTTTCACTTCATCTGTTATTTGAAGTAACGGGACTACATGCCTACTTTATAAAAACACGATGCAAAAAATAAGTAGTAATGATATGTTACAGCCGTTATGCATGCCAGCATTGATCTTTTTGGTATTTAGCGTTTGTCATGTCATTGTGGATATGTATAAGGAAAACTATGATAAAGCAGTCATGGAGTTTTTTGTGGCTGCCATATTTACATTATTATTGAATTTACTCTGTCGCCAAGGCTTAGGAATCATATCGTGGATCATCGTGTCTATTCCCTTTTTGTTAATGACCACAATTGCAGCCATTTTGCTGGTTTCGTTCAAGGTGAACCCAGCGACAGGCCAGCCGTTACCCCCGCCGCCTCCGCCAACCCATCCAGCAGGTAATGTGTATCCGATAGAGGTTCAGTACACACAGGTACCGCCGGTACCAGGTAAGCCCGCAGTAACCATAACCACAGTGCCACCACCGGCCTATCCTACTCCGGTATATACAGCAACACCGAATATTTAACAATTTATATATAGGTTTCTTTCCGATAAAATTGATTACTATATTTTAATAATAATTATAAATGTGTATTCATAATGGATGTAAAACGAGACCATTCTTCAATAAAGAAGGAGAGACAAAAGGATTGTATTGTGCTTCCCATAAGGAAGAAGGAATGGTGAATATAAAAGACAAAAGGTGTATTTATGAAGGATGTAAAACGATACCACTTTTCAATAAAGAAGGAGAGACAAAAGGATTGTATTGTGCATCCCATAAGGAAAAAGACATGGTCAATGTGAAAAGTAAAAGGTGTATGCATGAAAGATGTACAAAACAACCATATTATAACAAAGAAGGAGAGATAAAAGGTTTATTTTGTGCATCCCATAAGGAAAAAGACATGGTCAATGTGAAAAGTAAAAGGTGTATGCATGAAAGATGTACAAAACAACCATATTATAACAAAGAAGGAGAGACAAAAGGATTGTATTGTGCATTACATAAGCAAGAAAATATGAAAGATGTGAAAAGTAATAAATGTATACATGAAAGTTGTAAAAAAATGTCAGTCTTCAATAAAGAAGGAGAGACAAAAGGTTTATTTTGTGGCACTCATAGACAAGATGGAATGGTGGACGTGAAAAGTAAACGTTGTAAAACTTATTTATGTTCAACACGTTCTACAGAAAAATACGATGGGTACTGCCTACATTGCTTCATGCATTTATTTCCAGACAAACCGGTTTGTCGTAATTATAAAACTAAGGAGTATTCTGTAGTAGAGTACGTAAAAACCAACTATCCACAACCATGGATAGCTGACAAAATAACGGGCGGATGTTCACGACGACGACCCGACTTGTTACTAGATTTAATGGATCAAGTACTAATTATAGAAGTAGATGAGAATCAACATATAGATTACGACTGTAGTTGTGAAAACAAACGTATCATGGAATTATCGCAAGATTTGGCGTATAGACCCATTGTGTTTGTACGATTTAACCCAGATGAGTATCAAAAAGGAGACAGTACGATTACCTCTTGTTGGGGTACAGACCAAAAGGGTATATGCGTGGTGAAAAAGTCAAAAAAGGTAGAATGGGAACAACGGTTACGTGCCTTGGGAGAAACTATAGAGTATTGGTTAAAACATCGTACCGATAAAACAGTTGAAATTATTCAACTCTTCTACGACAGATAAAATTGAAACGTTTACTTCTAAGACCTTTAAAAAAATGGATTATTATCTCGCAAAAGTATCTCATGTGCGTCACTGCATGGCGTATAAAAAGACAGTGTTCAAATGCATATTCTCTTTGTTACCTTTTCCAGAAGAAGTGGATAAATATTTATTTACTTTTGTCGGCGTGTTCCCTTTGTATTACGACGTTCTAAGTCATACAGTAAGCGGACTTGCGCCTTTGCCTTCTTTAAAGTCGTTGCCTTTGCAAACGTCCGACCAGGTCCCTTTACCGTATAGAGACGACGATTTGGAAGCTTCCGGATAGAATAAGGCATACGTTTACGTGACATTTTTCCGCCAACCGTTTGTGGAGGTTCAGGTTCAGGCTCATATACTTCTTCTTCTTCTTCTTCTGTCGCAATTGGTTCATTTAAAACTTCTACATTAGGTGTAGTATCCAGTGTAATCATTACAGTACCATTCTGAAATTGAAAATTCATTTTTTTATCAATATTCTTTAAAAAGTATTGACTGACTCCCAATGGTATGAATATTTCAGAACCAGCTCGTGTATGGCTTTCTTCAATCGCTACAGGTACGTTTTGGTCCATTTGATAAAATTTATGATTTAACTCTTTTGCGTTAGAGAGACAATCTTTTGGTTTACAATCTTCTCTTCTTTTTTTACAAGGACCTTCTTTATCAAACAATACTTTTTTTGCATATTGTATTGCATGCGAAACATTCACTGTACTTACTGAACCCATTTTACTAAAGGTAGGATGACCTTCTAATTTGAAATAAATATATTTCTTTGCATTTTGATCAAATGGATACCATTTTATATTTTTTACGTGTACTCGGTCTTTCATTCCGGGTTGACATCCATCACATTCTAAATATAAATCTATATCACATTCAAAGATGGGTTCAGATCCTTGTAAAAAAGATTTATGTGACCTAAATAAACCATTGATTTGGGCGCGTTTATTCTTATTTAATAGTTCTAGTAAAGTACCATCATCTTCAATGACAAACGCACCTTTTGTAAAACAATAAGGACCTAAATACCGATGCAAATTAGATACATAATCATTCAATACATTTTTCATGATGATTGCTTGCGCTGTAGCCATACTTTTACGCGATATTTTCCCATATTCTTATACATACAGTTTTTTTTCTTTCCAAAGTGTAATCCAATGATTTTTTGTGTTTCCTTTTACATATTCATTTGATTTTAAAATAGGATGTCCTTTATATACATAATACTGATTCATTTTATTTACAATAATATGGTAGATTGAAAATGTAGAAACAAATGGTGCCAACATAAGTGGACCTATACATAACGCAGTAGAACCATAATATTTTTCTTTTGTATTTTTCACAAATTGATGAATTGCTTTTAAAAAGAATAGATTTTTCGGTTTACATATAAAAAGACCATTACTAACAGAACCAAGGTTTTCATTGAAACTGGAACAAAAATGTTCTTTATCTGTTAAATAAATAAATTTGAATCCGTCTATGCCATAAAATTTTGAATCTAAATAAATCCCGCCCTTTTCATACATAACACAATATCTCCATATATCTGCTTTTAATGCATTTGCAGCAACACCATCGTATGCCTCTACTACATCTTTTGGAAAATGGTCAGAAATAAATTGTCTACATTCTTTAGCATCATATAAATGATGTTCAAACTCTGGATTTTGTTCTTTTATTTTATCTATACTCTTTTGAACGGGTAAAGGAATGGATTTTTTATCATGCCATGTTTGATAAATATGTAAAGGAATTACCGGATGTAAAGGAGTAGTAAAATTTATTTTTTTCCGATGAACACGTTTTGTTCTATTTTTATAATAACGATGAAATAGAGTAGCTGCCGTTGTAGCAGACATAGAGCATATCATAGTATAAACGATATAAAATTATACAGATGATATCACTTCGCCGTTTTTGTAAACATAACACTTGAACGTTTGTTTTTTGGGTCTGGAGCAGTACACGTTATTACTAGACACCGTATTAAAGTAAAGAAGGTTATTTCCACCTGCAGCATAAATGGCATTATAACAAACCATACTATACAAAACGCCTAAGATGGATCCAGTAAGAATACCGCCTGGTTTGGTACAATTAGGAAAGAGTTGAAATTTGACTAAGGTATCCATGGCCAAGATACCTAAAAATCCAATGACAACATAATAATTCCAATCCTGATTCATGAACATGGGTTGAATCAAATAAACCAATGTAAAGACAATGAAAAAAGTAGATACGGAAAGTCTCGGAAAATTGGTAAACAAGGGAATCAATGGGTCTGCACAATTATCTTCAGGTCCATAGCTGACCACTTCATGAAAAATATTTTTCTCTAATACAAAAATAATAACAATCCCTACAATACTTAGAAAAAGCCAAATGAATGCTTTGATGTCTCCATTGAAAATGGAGTTCATTAACATGAAACTACTAATAAATATGGGTGATAATTGTACAAAATGTTTGATTTCTAATTTCATACTATATAAAGATAGAATTGGTTTTAGTTCATGACCAAATTAAAAAATCTAGGCAATACGTGTTTTATCAACTCTATCTTACAATGTCTTTCTGTTCCCGAACTACATGAATGGTTTACAACGGCTACCAAAGATTCCCTTTTATTCAAAGAATACAAGGATTTGGACAAGTTATTTTTTGAGGGACATGAAGGTATCGTACCCAATCGTTTCGTAGCCGTTATCTATCATGCTCTACCTTTTCAACGGTTTCAACAAGAAGATGCCCATGAATTATTACTTTTTTTATTAGATGAATTTCAATGTCCCCTTTTTCAAGGAAAAAAGATTTCGCATATAGATACGACAACGGTAGAAGAAACGTTTTATAGTTTAGACGTACCAGTACGTCCTACGTTGAGAGAATGTATGCGAGCTTATTTTGCACCGGAAGAAGTAGAGTGGAATGGTAAAAAAGTGATGAAATGGTATGAATTGGTAGAAATGCCAACCTTGTTATGGATTACATTAAAGAGGTTTGATAATAAAAATAGAAAACAAGATGGGTTTGTGGACATACCATTGGAAATGGATGGATATGAATTAATAGCTGTTTGTAATCATTTTGGAAATACGAGGGGTGGACATTATACGGCCATGGTGAAAAAAGAAAGGTGGTATGAATGTAATGATGAAGTGATACAGCCGACCAATCCAATCACGAACCATGCCTATTGTTTACTGTTTAGGAAAAAAACTGTATAGATACTATGAACCCGATGTATGTGGTCTTACCCATGTTTGCTGTATTTTTTATTATTTTGTTAACGGTAAATCAATATAATGCAGTAGAATGGGTTGTATTCTTGTGTTTTCTTTGTATCACGGGAGTCATTGGAATGCAATATTTTTTAGGTGTTGAATTGACGGGTACCTTATCTTCTCTTTTTGAAAAACCACAAGTCAATGTAGATATTGTAACGGACAAGGAAAAGGACGAAGATGAACCCAGCCAACCCAATCAACCCAACCAACCCAATGATCCCAACCAACCTAGCCAAAACGGACCTGAAACGTACCATATTCAAGGACAATTTGATTATTCTATGGCAAAATCAGTATGTAAAGCATACGATGCAACGCTTGCCAGTTTAACACAAATCAAAGAGGCTTACGATAAAGGTGGAGAATGGTGTGATTATGGATGGTCAGAAGATGGAATGGTTCTCTATCCTACGCAAGAAGACTCGTGGAAACTGTATCAAAAAGAAAAGAAGGATAAATGTGGAATACCCGGTATCAATGGAGGATATAATCCTAGGAAAGGACAACGACTTGGTGTCAATTGTTATGGGGTAAAACCATCTGGTGTAGTACCGTTGTATGCATCTCCAGTTGAAAATAAACCGAACCTTCCGAAACAAGGAACGATCTCACCTTTTAATTACAAAGCATGGAGTCAGTTATAAAAATACGTTAAAGAGAACACCCATCACTACTACATGTCTAAAACCAATACGTTACATGGCCGATTAGGCAACCAATTCTTTATCAATGTAGCCGCTAGCTTACTCGCCGAAAAACACGACCTCTACATAGAGTATGAACATGGGGATGACGTGCGTCCCTTGTTCCCCCTCTACGTAGGAAAGAATCGCTATCTTACCACCATTACGGTTACGGATGACAATTATGTGGACCTCTACAATAAGGAAACCTTGGACACGAATCTCTCTTTTCACGATTATTTTCAATCTACCAACGTAACGATGTTAACGCATCACTACATTCAATGTAAAGTGAAACGTCCACCTAAAGAAAACAAGGATTGTTTTATGCATGTACGACTAGGAGATGTAGCCCAATGGAATCCTGGTGCAGCCCATTATCTTGGTATTCTCGCTATGTTGAACGTAGATCGCGTTTACGTCAGCACGGATACTCCTGACCATCCCATTGTGAAAACCTTGTTACAAAAGGCGCAACTGTATGAAGGGTCACCAGTAGAAACTATTTTATTTGCGGCATCGTGTCGCTACGTGGTGTTATCCCATGGTACCTTTTCAGGTATGATTGGATATTTAGCATCGGACTCTACCGTATATTTTGTGAAAGAAAGTGAAAAAACGTCATGGGATTATGGAAACCGATTTAATATCTTTGAAGGAAAGTATACGAAACGTGGTACATTTATAGGTGTTTAAAAAGAACGATCTAAGATATGATACGTTCCCTTTGCACTCATTTTTGTACTTAACCACTCATAAATGGTGATGTATATGGCATTGTCAGGATATTCACGGCAGGTAAACAAATCAAAGGATATATACTTTTTTTCAGGAAAAGTATGTACGGACAAATGAGATTCAGATAATAAGAATAATAACGTGTATCCTTGTGGTTGAAAGACGTGTTCTACTTCTTGTAATATAGTGAATTGATTCATGGTACATAATTCTTTACAAATGGCTTTGAAATCAAGGTCAAACGATGGAATGTCTTGAAAATCACAAATTAAATGTTTTCCGGCATATTTTTTAGTAGCAAACATAATGCTTCTTGCTAGGTATGTTCTAAGTGTGTTAACCAATTATAATAAGATAAGGTACGATCTACGTAGATCCAGGACTCTGGATGGGTAGAATAACATTCGGTAATAAAAATGGCATCTGCCGTATATTCATCTACCGTCCATCGTATGTCTTGTATCAAGGCGGAATCTATTAAAAACATGGCCGTATCTATACGAAACATTTCAATGGAATCTCCTTTCAACCTTTCTGTAAAAGGAAACTCTTTTGCATTACGTTGTTGATCAAAGGTATAAATATGATTGGGTTCCACCGTCTCTAAAAAAGATCCCATATCTGGATGCATGATGGTATCATCGTCTAAAAAATAAACGTATGTATCCCCGATGCGGTCCAGCGCGTAGTTACGTTGTATGTTTCCTGCAATGGAGTGTCCTTGGCATCCATACTCTTGGATACGTGCATCGTCAAACAAATGGGCATTTGGAGTGATTGCCTCATCGTACACAATGATCCACGCCTCTACGTGTTCAAAGGGTATACTTTCTTTGAGTCGCATTAAATTCTGGGGACGTGTACAAGGAGTAATAATGGTTAGTTTTTTAGGGGAACCGCCATAAATGGTGGGTGGGATACGTTGTGCAGTGAGTACGACGGAAGGACCGTGTTTATAAAAATCAAAATAAGCCAACTCCTCTATGGAATAAAAATGGATACGGGTCATTTTGAATCGTTCCAGTATGGTTCCAACGTCAGAACGATCCAATAAAAGAAAATTATTTTCTGGTAAGTACAATCGCTTGATGGTTGCATAGTGTTGATGAAAGGCGGCTAATCCAAGAATACAATAGTATGTCTTGTAACACGTCGCAATGTCGTTACAGTAAGGGTAAGAGGGCCTCTTCCAAATAGGGGAGAGGTCACTTGTGTCTAATGCCTCCTTTTGTTCCATGATGGTCATGATGTTTAGCTTTTCGTACAATAAGGGGGTAAGATGTTCTCGTAGACGATTGATTTCCGAATTACGAATCAAGGAAAAGTTATTGGCATGATCATTCATGTATTGAATGTAGCCTAGTTTCGGGATTCTTACCATTTTGGTATGAACGGTCGTTCTCAGCAACAATTCATAATCATCACAAATGGGTAAATATTCATTATAACTTCCCATGTCTAGCAATACTTTGCGTCGCCACATACGTGCATGGTTCGGTATAGAGACGATATGACTCAAGGTCGTACTGTTAATGTTGGGAGACATGGCGACATACACCCATTTTCCTTCATAAAACTGACGATAGTAGCCGCCGTAGCCTAAACTAAAATAATCACCATAGTGAAAAGGCTCCCCGTTTTCATACAGGTTACAATAATCCGTATAGACAAAACCAACCTCTGGATCGTCAAATACCTTGGCTGCATCGGATAACAAAGACGGAACAATTTCATCGTCATGGTCTAGCTCCAACACGTACTCGCCTCTACATAAAGAAACGGCTTCTTGTTTGACGTTTCCGATGAAACCGTGATGTTCATGTTTGTACAAACGGATACGAGGATCAGTCAAGATTCCTTGTAAGAATGCGTAATGTCCTTCGTCTATGGAATCGTCCAGGATAACCCATTCCCAGTCACGCAACGATTGGTGAAGAACACTTTGATACGCGCGATGAATTTTATCATACGAATGAAAACACGTTGTAAAAATAGAAAAGACGGGTCTTTGTGGTGTCAGAATGAGTTTCATATAGGCATCCATTACATGCGCATTGATGACGGCCACGTCCAAGGAAGGTAGCTTGACCCATCGTCGCATCAATCGCTCGGGTAAATCTAGGAAACAATCGCCGTACGTGACAAGTAGGGCATACTTGGATTGAAACAATAGAGGAGTTTCGTCTAACGAGACGATGCGAATGGTAAAGGTGAATTCATCACAATGTTCTGTAAAAAAAGAATAAAAATCTTTAGAGTAGACAAGTACATTGGGGTACATAACGTGTAGGACGATCTTTTCTTTAACATGGTTCTAGAATGGGTCCTTGAGGAGTAAAGAGTAGGATCATTCCGAAAGGAAGTTGACTGTGTCGCTTGTACATTCTGCAGTGATCTATGAGTTCGTCACGATTTACACCCAGTAGAATCACCATACGTTGGTCCACGATGATGTCGGCGATTAATGTTCCCACGAAACGATTCCGAAAGGAAATGGGGAGGACCTTATCGGTTTCAAAGAGAATGTTTTCATCTTGAAGGGCAATGATAAGAGAGGTAAGGTAAACGGTTCTAGCGTGTCCAGGACCAAGTGAGTACTGGATTTCGTTGACGATGTCTTGGATACGATCGTGGAGGTTCATTCTATACGAATTCGGTGGAAAAAGGAAAATCAATTTTTTTTGAAATAGAATAGTATGAGTAGAGTAGAAGAATTAAATGATCGTTTGTATGCTAGAAATCAAGGAGATACTCCTGCTTTTTATTTTTCGCCGAGACCCGTAGCTACCAAATATACGATGATGCCGATCATAGATCAACGTGTACAGGCCAAAGACATTACGTGTAAACCCATTTTTGACACGACTAAACAATTCTTGCCTGGTTCCAATGCACCTTGGTCTGGAAAGGCAAGTACGATTGATATAGAAACGCAACTGTACAGACCCAAAAGTTACTATCCGTCTAGTCAAAGTGACTTGTACAAGACGAGAGCGCCACCGGTGACGAACGGTGTGCAGCCACATCCACAATTGTTTGCAACGGTACGTACGTCGGATAATGGAATCAAAGTGAATATTCCAGAAAAACAGTTTTTTTATAACGATACAAGAATAAAAAACATATCCTAAAGTCATTTAGAAGGGAACAACTATCAAGGGTATGGAAAAAAATAAAAAAAGAGGTAGGAAACCAAAAGGTGGAAAAATCATGGATTCATCCCAATCCGAAATGGTCATGACTGTTTTGGAAAACATTATTTTACATTTAAAGTGTAGTAGCAAAGACATTTCAGAGATACGATACAATCATACCGTAGTAGAACCATTTATAGAAGAAGAATGTCAAGAACCACTCAAAACGTATGCGGAAGATAATTTGCATCAAAAGATTAAAAATATATCGGCGCGTTTACATACGAATGAAATCAATGGACGGTCGGATTGTTTTTGGTGTACATGCCCTTTTGATACGGCGGCTTTTTACATACCAAAGGCAATCCAGCAAGGACAGTATCAAGTATACGGTTCTTTTTGTTGTCCGGAATGTGCAGCCGGCTACTTGTTTAAAGAAAGAATAGACCATTCTACGAAGATGGAGCGATATCATTTGCTACATGATTTTTACGAGTATGAAAAGTCTATTGTGCCAGCTCCATCGCCCTACTACTTGCTCTCTAAATATTATGGATCTCTGACCATACAAGAGTATCGTCAAATGATTCGTGAAAAGGTATGTATGATGATAGATAAACCATTTTGTTGTCAGTATCCAGAGCTTGTACAAACCATGGATTATTCCAAACAATATAAATTATGTAGAAAGACTACCGGGGGAATCCAACCATGTTAGCACCGATACCGAAACCCGCACCAGTCCGCGCAGTCATCCCCATACTGGGAATGTACGTGTCAAGAATAGAAAAGGTTGCTGCAGCCGTCAAGGCAATAAGGGCAACTTCGTCAAGGGTAAGACCCTTTCCTTTAGGAATGGCGTAAGCGGCAATGGCAACCATTAACCCCTCTACTAAGTATTTGATCGCGCGTTTCAACAATTCTCCTAAATCAAACATAGTATCTCTATAGAAAAAAAAAGGAAAAAAGAATATAAGATAAAAACTTAAATAAAAAAAGAATGGTACTACTATGTCTTATGTGGACCTATTAGAGGAAGATAAACCGATTGCACAACAAAAGTTTGTTTGTGTATCTTTTCTTTCCCCAGAAACGATCCTCAAACAAAAGGAACACTTTTTCTTTGAACAATTTGTAAAGAATTGGGATTTCTTAAAGTCCATGCAAAAGTATGCGGCGTTTACGGGATTCCTTTCCTATAAGTATAACTTACCTGCCGATCAGTTGACCCAAGATTTTTCAGAGTTTTGCAAGGAGGAGACGGAAGCCTTGTCTAAAGAATCGGTATCCGATGATTACAAGACGTTTTTGGATAAGTACACGGAATCGCTAGAGTTAGAGTTTAACAAGAAGAATGATTTTCAGACGAATACACGAGGACTTAAGATTCGTGGAGTCTATCCTTCGCAAGAAGAGGCGGAGATGCGTGCCAAGCTTTTACGTGAGAATGATCCCCATTTTGACGTCTTTGTAGGTCCCGTGGGCGTATGGATGCCGTGGGATCCTGATGCGTACCGTACAGGTAAGGTGGAGCATTTGGAGGCACAGCTTAACCAGCTTATGGATAATAAGCAAAAGAATGAGGCGAGTGCCAAGGAGTACTTTGATCAGCGTGTCAAGGATACGAAGCGAAAGGCGCATGAGGAGAATAAGAAGAAGGCAATGGAGAATGGGAACAAGTTGACGCAGACGATTGATGCAGAGGGTAATTTGATCAATGTGAAGAACATGGAAGAAGTAAAGAATGCATTATTTGGAAAAGATACTTAAATAGGTGGTGTGAATAGTAAGTGTAAATGTCCTTGAAGTGGACGATCGCGATCTATGTAGGGTGGCTGCTGCTTCATTATGCAGCGGCACATGCCTACACTTATTTTTGTGTTCCTGCTACGTGGAAAGGGTTGCTTGTATCCCCTTTTGTCGTACCCACGTTTCATTGTACCGCCTTACGATGGATGGTGTACACGGGAGGAAATAAAATGGTATCTCTATGGATGTTAGGAGGTGCCTATGTTTTAGGAAAAGTAAATAATCAGGTAGAATATGAAGACCGTGTTGATTGAGTTTATCGGAACGTTTTTCTTCTTGTACGTGGTGTTGGCAGTAGGTACACCGTTGGCCATTGGTGCAGCGCTAGCCATTGCAGTGTACTTAGGTAAAGGAAACTTTAACCCTGCTGTTACCATTATGCTTATTGCGGCAAAGAAACAACCCATTGATACGGCGTTGCCCTACATTGTGGCACAAGTAGCGGGTGGATTAGCGGCACTGGCCTTGTACCAGACAATTTAAAAGTATTGGGGTACTTTGTTGTAGCCGTGCTCTGTGGCTTTGACTAACAAGTCGGATGCGGGAGATTCAATACAGTAGACGGCGATGGGGTGATCGTGTGGAAAGTGACCTTCTTGATGTAGGAGGATGGCAGCCATTAATCGGTGATGGCCATCTACAATGGCGTGACTACCATCGTGTTCCCGTGAGACGAGGAGAGGTGACTTGAATTTATGTGGATGTTTTTTCCAGGCTTCGGCAATTTGTTTACTGCGACTGATACGTATTTCGCGTTGAGAAACGCGTAGTAAATATAAAGGTAAGATGATGCGTTTGGCTGGTATCCTTATTTTTTTCTGAAACTCTTTCATATCTTTTAGATCGGCAAATTGAGGCATGAGGTGACGAGGTAACAAATTGGGCATGCTGGGTGGAGCTAAGCGTTCGCAAAAACCGTGGTTGCATGCATCGTCTTTTTTCGGGTGATGTTTTTTGTAGGTTTGGATACGTCGGCGAAGTTTTTGTGTCATAGTATTATGATACAAAAAATTGAAAGAATAACCAATGAATACCATAAAAATGTCTCGTATCATGCAGGGGCAAACACCGTTATCCGAGGTCGTAGGTAGGGGCTCTGCCCCTACAACCCCATCACTATCACCGGGTATAGGCTCTGCCCCTACCCCATCACTATCACCGGGTATAGGCTCTGCCCCTACCCCATCACTATCACCGGGTATAGGCTCTGCCCCTACCCCATCACTATCACCGGGTATGGGCTCTGCCCCTACAACCCCATCACCGGGGGTCGTAGGGAACCTACCCGGTGAACCTGGAAGGTTCGGGGACCCCCTACTTTCTACTTACTGGAAGAATACGGCTGCGTTTACGACGATACAAGAAAAGGAAACCCAAATCAAACATTACAAGCGCATGAATGCATCGGCTGAAGTATTACAATTGGTAGAGTTGGAATCTAAACCGTTTGGATCAGTATGTGAAAAAATTATTTCGGAACTATTTGGTCTTGGACCGCGTACGTCTTCTCAGAACGATGCGACGCTGAATGGTAAGAAAATAGAGATTAAAACGGCACGCTACTGGTGTGGAAAAGATGATTGTATGTGGCAACATTTGGAACCGGATCATGATTATGACTATGCTCTATTTGTACTGTTGAATTTTCAAGGATGGAAAGTATGGTGTATCAAAAAAACGAACTTGATGGATTTACGCGAAAAAAAAATTGTAACGTTTCAGGGAAAACAAGGATGGTGGACAAAAAAATCGGCGATTCTTCCATACTTGACACCGATTCATACGTTGACGGATCTACATGCCTTTGTACAATGAAACCTGTAATTTTCAAAAAAATGGGGGTTCGCCTCCCCCTGTTTTTTTAGACGATGCGGGCTTTGGTTACAGCCGTTTCGTTGAGCTTGACTGTCCATGCTTCGCATCCGCGGTGGTAGAAGGTGTTGCTGCCGTGTCGCCGTATCTGGTCCATGAATCGTGTGAGGTCGCGCGAAGGTTCCGTGATCCGTATCGTAGCCATCTTGTAGGAAGCGTTGTACTGGTTCTTCATGACGCCGGTTAGCTCCACTGCAACAGTTGCGCCAAAGGTATCCTCAAACACCTCTGCCATGTAGGCCTCGTTGACGGTTGGTTGAACGAAGGAAATGTGGAGAGACATTTTATGAAGATGTAGATGCGGATTGCATTTCAATTTTTAAAAGTTCCGTTGCATGATCTTTTCCGCGTTGAATCATTTCTGCCCGAAACGATTCTTCCATCAACATACTTTCCCAAAGGGTTGGAACTAAACCATGTTTTTCAGTACCATACTGAAAAAGTTTACCAATAGTAATGGGAGGTGATAAACGTTTTGTAGCTTGTAAAAAGATATGATTCATCATATGAAAAGGATTTTCCATACTTAACGTAGAGGTATTCTTTATATTCAAGACGATGGTCTTTTCATTGGGAGGTACGGGACAATGCATGAATAGACCACCGTCAATGTAATACTCGCCGTTATACTCTACGGGTGGAAACAATAAAGGAATGGCGCACGACATGGCAATGGCTTGAATGACGGGTAAATCAGGGAATGACACATGATCTATGTCTACACAGTCTACTTTGGTGATTTGGGTAGAATAAATATGAAGATGAATAGAAGACCGTTCATAGAGTTCTTTCATGGTAATGGTCAAAGGAATATCTTGGGAATGAAACAAAGGGGTAAGTAATTCAGCCAAGGTACAGGTTGCCATTCCGTTGGTTTGCATGAATTGGGCTACGTCTACTTTAAACCATTTATGTAGGGGACGTTTGATAAAATAATCTACGGCATCTTGTATAGGAACTTTTAAACATAATAAAACGGCTAACATTGAACCAGCGGAGGTTCCTTGGATACTTTGAATGGTATCCAATGAAAAATAATTAGCTTCCATGAGTGCAGCAAGCATACCTAATTGAATCAAACCATTAGGTCCAGCCGAAGAAATAACAATGTGTTCCATGAGAATAAAACAGAGTCTTTATTTATATTAGAATGACAAAACTAAATTTAGATGAATTGTTTGAACCAAAAAAAGAACAAGATTTAGCAACACTTAATACGTACAATAAAATCTTAGAAAGAACGCATAAACAAATTAAAACGGCATCTCGTCAAAAAACAGAATGTTGTTGGTATGTAGTACCGGAATTCTTATTGGGTATACCGCGGTATGATACTAGATCGTGTGTTGCCTACATTATTCATACGTTGGAAGACAATGGCTTCAAAATCAAGTATACCCATCCCAATTTGTTGTTCATTTCATGGGGTCATTGGGTGCCGGACTATGTACGGGATGAATATAAAAAGAAAACGGGTATTGCGATTGATGGCTTTGGAAAAGAGGTGAAGAAAGAAGAACCGAAAAAGACGATTTTAAAGTCCACATCCAGTTATAAACCGTCTGGTCTCATTTATAACGATGATTTTATAAAATTGATATAATATTCACTATCTTTCATAAAATGATTGAATTGGTGGACAAGTATACATTGGTCAAAGGAACACGATATTATGTAAAAGGAAACTATCCACGTAGTATCAAGCCGGTTGAATGTATATTTGATTGTTATGAGGATGATACTGTATGGTTAACGACCAATTTGAATATTAGATTATATCTTGCTTTCTATGATTTTTACAGATATGTAAGTAAAGAAGAATTTTATGCAAAAGTCAAAGAAAAATATGATCAAACGTGTTTGGATCTTGTACTGAAACGACTCGTGAATGATGATTTTAGGTGGTAAATAAAATTGATATAAATGAACCCTTTTATTCATACAATGATTGAACTGGTGGACAAGTATACATTGGTCAAAGGAGAGACCTATCATGTAAAACGAAACCCGAGATATTTAACGATATTACGAAGTGCAAAGAGTTATGAATGTATATTTTATCGTTATAATGATGAAGATGAAGATTTTGTATATGTTATATGTAACAACCACACGATAGAAATGGATGTTACATTACTTGATTTTTACAGATATGTAAGTAAAGAAGAATTTTATGCAAAACTAAAAGAAAAATATGATGCGACCTGCCTAAACATTGTACTGAGACGACTCGTGAATGATGATTTTAGGTGGTGATTTATAAAATTGATATAATATCCACTATCTTTCATAAAATGATTGAATTGGTAGATAAGTATACATTGGTCAAAGGAACACGATATTATGTAAAAGGAAACTATCCACGTAGTATCAAAAGTGTTGAATGTATATTTGATTGTTATGAGGATGATACTGCATGGTTGACGACCAATTTGAATATTAGATTGTATCTTGCTTTCTATGATTTTTATAGATATGTAAGTAAAGAAGAATACAGGGCAAAACGAAAAGAAAAATATGATGTAACCTGCCTAAACATTGTACTGAAACGACTCGTGAACGATGACTTTAGGTGGTGACCAGTGTATTTTATAAAGTTAATATAATGACACCTTACGGAATATTTATCGCGTTTAGTTTTATCATCGCAGCATCTTTTGTAAATCTTTCCATGCAAGATTATTTTATTTTATTTTCTATATTGGTTTCCTCTTTGTACTTTCAGAAATTATGGTGTACCATGTGTTCTGGTTCTTATTCATTAGCTACTCATTTAACAATCATACCCATTCTTGTAGCACTCTTTTTTGACTGTAAAAAGATTCATATGATTTTATTTGCCTTTGCGATAGCTTGTGCTATTGGTAGAATAGGATGTTATTTTGCAGGTTGCTGTAGTGGAAAAGTATCCACTTCTGGAATAAAATATACGAATGGGGTAATCAATCAAAAAACCCAACAAACTATTGTTTATGTGTATCCTACTATTTTTATAGAGATCATACTTCAGTTTATCATTGCTGGTATAGTGTATTCTCATTCGTTTGGTGTTATCTTATATGGTATATTGAATGCTCTATTGTTACTATGTACGTCCTATTGGAGATATTCTGCAAGAACGGATAATATTTATGTACCTATACTGTCGTTATTGTTCTGTTCCTTTGTAGTGTATCAAAAACATTGCACTCCTTCCAAACTTACATTTGCACTAAAACCATACAGTATTGTAGTTGGGATTATACTCGCATACATAACCAGTAACAATATCAATGTGTAAACAAATATAGATAGACTACGCGTTACCATACATGGACCGCGTAGAACAAATGAAGCAAATCCAGCAAGAAGCCTTGGAGCTGTTCATCAAGAAGAATGCAGATTATGGGGATGCCTTTGCAACCTTTGGCATCATCGGTGTCCTCGTACGTATAGAAGATAAGATCAAGAGGTGTATCTCCATTTCCAGCAAGAACGTACAACTCGTAGACGATGAGACGCTGCGCGATACGTTGATAGATTTACATAATTATGCGGCCATGGCACTCATGTTAGAGTAAACTTTTCAAGAACAAGGCAAAGTGTTTAGAAACCTTTTCCGAAAAAGCATCAAAGGGTCGCTCTACATGAAACATGAGTCCATAAAAGGGATAGTCCTTGTATTTCAAAATGTTGACGTATCCATCTTGCATGGACAAGATTTTTATATTCGGTATGGGATCTACACCATATGTATGATGATGTACGGCACATGGCCTACGTTTCATGTCTTCCTCTAAAGGGGCGAACCATTTTCTCATGGCAGATGTACCTGTAAACGTAATGGGAAAGTTACCTTTACCAGGATGTTTTGGTAAAGAATGTATGTCCTTATCTTCTTGGAACAAAGCTAAGAATTCCAATCCTTGACAAATACCCCATAGAGGATAGGGTATTCCTTTATCACTATATCTCTTCGCTACTTCAAAGGTAGTGCGCAGGGTATCTACATAGATGGGGCGTACGGAATCATATTTTGCTTTTTCAATGGCACCGCCGGTCCATACCACGCCCTCTACCCGTTGTAGACACTGGAGAAGTTCTTCTTTAGGTAAATCATACGGAATACGAACGGGAATCATACCACCTGATTCAAGCCAGGTCATGTAATTCGTAGGGCTGTTACCGGGTGATTCAATGACGGCAATCATAGTATTAATGATTTTTTTTAACGAGTTGATATAACCATAAAAAATGTTGATGTTTACTTTTTTCAAAAGAATCTAAATAGTTTCCATAATAAACGGGATAATCGTACATACTAGTATGGAAGAAATACAGTATCAACGAAACAAACTCAAAATGAATTTACAGAGGTTACAAGAAAGAAGTCAACAAAATCATTTGTTGGAATCTGTCGTAAAAGATTATGAGAAATATGAAAAGCATTTAAGAGACCAAGATGAAGCCCATTATAAACAAATGGTGATGATACAGACGTATTTAGAAGATATTATGGAAACGAATCAATTGACGGAATCGGGATTGAATCAATTAGAGCATACACATGTAAATCTTTTGAAACAAATAGATCAAGTAAAAGAGATTAGCGACGCCGTCTCCGAGTCCTCCCACCAAAATTAAATTCCGAACGTTCACCATTCTTAACCGGTGTTTTTTCATGGCCAGCCTGATAGTTAGGACCTTGAAATGTAGGGACAGGACCTAATTTCTGAGGTATATCAGGGTCAACATTTGTTTGGGAATTTCTAGAATCAGCGGAGAATCTTAATCCATCTAAGTCAGATTCATTGAAAGATCTATCGGAAAATCCAGATAAAGATTGACTTGAACGATCTTCCGGAACCATCGCACCCTTTACATTACTAAATTTTAGTCTAGACATCAACCCTTCTGCTGCATGTTTATCTATATTTCTATCATCTTTAATTTTAGCAATAATTTCATCTAGATTTTTTCTTAGTATCTTTACTGATCCAGCTACTTCAGGAGTAGAATTAGAACGTGTGCAAATGGGAAGATGGGATACAGATTCATTGATAATGGAAATAATTTCTTCTAAAAATTCATTTGTTTTTTTATTTCGTTCTTGTAATGCATCATCTAATTGTTGAATGGCGTTCATACTCTACGACGAGATTTTCTTGATCTACGGCGTGTACCTCCTTTACCATAAGGGTTTTCTGACTCTTTATATGGTTCAGCTTGATAAATAGGTGTAACTGGCTGAGAAGAATTTCCTATCCATCTTTGATCCGGTATTCCGTATCTTCCTAATGCACGATTTAACCTAGATTCTGCGAATGGTAGAGATACAGGAGTCGCTGGAGCTGGAGCTGCTGGAGCTGGAGCGCGAATCCCCAGCCATCCTTTTGCACGATCTGCAAAAGAACGTTGAGGTGTAGAAGATGTAGCAGGTTTAGCATCTTGTACTAAATGATTTCTTTGTGCTAATTCATCAAACCATTGTGTAATATTTTTTGCCGTTTCTTTATTCAAAACGGTTTCTTCTTTCAGTTTACGAACTGTATCATTCAATCCAGCAATGGATAATTGTACGCTTTCTTCTACTTCAGGACTAGTAGATGTATCGCAAAGATCAAACTCATTTACTGCATCTTTTATTGATTTTTTAAGATAGTTAAAAAATGTATTTTCTTTAGCCAATCTTTCTATATAGGCATCTTTTAATTCTTGATCTGCGTTCATGTTCTATTACGATATTTTCTAGCTCTACGGGTTCTTTTGCCGCCTAATCTGGCATTGGGATCTCCGGCAGATATAGGAAAAGGTGGTCCCGAGCTGCTAGGTGCAAATCGCGAGCCTGGAGCTCCTATCCCTCGCGAAGCAGCCGATAGTGACGGAAGACCGTCCCCTAATGGTCCACCGGGTATATCGTCCAATTCTGAACCAACCAATCCATCTGACCCTCTCAGAGATCCATCTGCTCTAGCAGACCTGGATCCAAATGAAGGTAACCAGCTAGACCAACCAGAACTAGATGAACTGGGCGAACTAGATGAACTGGGCGAACCAGATGAACTAGGTGCTGATCTAGGCGGGTTTCGTGCTGAGCGAGGAACCACACCGCTTGCATTTACAGGTAATCCTCCTGGTGCAGTACGACGAAGACTGTCATCGCCACGACGGCCTATATTAACTAATGGGTCTACAATATCTTCAATGGCAGCATCATCCATGTTAACCGGATTTGTTAATCTCTGAATAAATGCACTTAATTCAGCTTCCGTAATACTTAATGCACCAGCTGTACTAGATGGAAGTGCAGCAACTGCTGCTGGACAATTATTGAGTTCACGTAAAAGCTCAAGTATTCTATTAAAAAGGTCTAATTGAAACCGATCTTCTAATTGTGTTCTTCTTCTAAGACCAGTTTCTAATCGTTGTATAACCGTTTGTGGTGCTCCAAACATACTCATACTATACGTTTAGATTTTCCTTTACGTCTAGTTCTACGTCCACCCACCACTGGCCTCCTCCCGGGTATTAATTTTGGATTTTGTCCGTTTGATGGAGTTGCGCCCGGGTTAACAGATGTAAGAGGTGTGGTAGGTTTCTGAGTTAAGGAGGCTGGCGGTGGAGGTAAAGCAGATGGAGGTGGTGCTGGCGTTAGGGAAGCTGGTGGAGGTAAAGCAGATGGAGGTGGTGGCGTTAGGGAAGCTGGCGGAGGTAAAGCAGATGGAGGAGGTGATTGAGGTAGGGTTGGACCACGAAATAAATTATTTTCCTTTACTATATTTGCAATAGTTTCAGCTTCTGTAGAATTAATATTACGTGTATCATTGAGTTTAGCAATAATAATAGCTAATTGTTTTTGTGTTAAATCTAATGTAGTACGGGCATTGGATGGATCACACTCTGCAAGTTTCTGTATCAAATCCTTAAGTGAAAAAACAATTTGTTTTTTAAATTCTTCTTCTGCAGCAATTCTTAATTCTACGGCACGTTTCAATTGTTCTTCCATTGGTATTGAAAATTGTGATTCTCTGCGTCTTTGCACGCTGTCCATACTATACTTGACTATTATCCCAATTGGGATCCATAGCATTCATACTTTTGTCTTGCGTCGTTCCAACCTCATGATACTCATCCAACATCGTCGTATCTCCTATATTTTGTCCCATCGGATCCATTCCAGGATACGAATTTTGATTATAGGGTGGATCATTTCTAGACGCATCGGTTAAATGTATAGGTGGTGGCTTGACATGATACACTGTCTCATTTTGTGCATTGTATCCCTTTTGCATATAAAGCAACGGACAATCAATCCCTTGTGATTTCTGCCACTCTACAAATTGCGTATATTCGTCTAAATTATGGAAAATGATCGGATTGACGCCAGGTATATCCGCTAGATTTGTATTCTTCAACCATAATTCATTTCCCTGATCTATGAGTACGTTGGGACATCGCGGTTTAAATCCTTCTTGAAGGGCGTATGACGATTGGGTTAAACAAACGTAAAGACCTAGTAAAAAAAGAAGAAAGATGAGCCATAGCATTATACTAAAGACGATATTTTTTAAAGTTGGTTCATAGTATGTATTCCATTCGTTCTGAAGACGATTTATCTCAAATGGTTCATTTAGCACGTAAAAAAAATATTCTTGCACGATTTGTCATGAATGGATGTTCCCACTGTATAAACTCGCAACCGGAATGGAATGATTTTACGTCCAAATATTCGGGTGATTTAGCTTTAGCAGAAATTGAGTCCTCGTATTTACAACATTTTCAAAAAATGATGGCACCGCGTAGTGATCCCATTCAAGTAAAAGGGTACCCCTCTATCGTTATGATTCGTGATTCTAAAGTATCCATCGTCCCCTCGTTAGAAAAAATAAAAAAGAAAACAAAGAAAAAGAAAAGCAAGAAAAGCAAGAAAAGTAAAAGAAAAAAGGCATAGATAGACCTCCATACCGTAGCTATGAACAAACGTATGACACGAGAATTAACCAAATTACCCGGTACCTTGATAGACAATGAATATAGGATAACACCTACGATTGTGTTTCATTTATCGGACAAATATCCCTTTGTCCCACCTACTTTAAAAATTCATGGAAAAGAGTACATTTCTGGTTTAGCAAAATTATACAGTAAGTATCTTGGGTTCATCAAACAGTATCATGTTCCCATGGAGTGTATTTGTTGTTATTCTATTACATGTATGTGGTCCCCCTGTCATACATGTAAACACGTCTATGATGAATATCAAGCTTATTGTTCTCAGTTACGCCAAGTGATTGCAACCCATTATTTTTTAAAACGATCACCCTTTGACGAACTTGTCAATAGTCACATTGCATCGTATGTAAATTTTTTCCCAGCTTAAAACATGTGGGGACCGCCAACTTGGTTTTTTTTACATGCCCTTTGTGAAAAAATTCATCCGGATCATTATCTAGTCATCAAAGAAACACTTTGGAATAAACTAAAAGAATTATGTGCCAATTTACCTTGTCCGGATTGTTCCGAACACGCCACTACGTACCTCGCCAAGATACCTTTGCCTCCTACCAAAGAGGCATTGGTACACCTCATGTATATCTTTCATAATGAAGTAAATCAGAGAACGGGTAAACCACCGTTTCCTGTAGAGCGGTTATCACAGTATACCAACTTACCGTTACCCCTTTTGTTTTCCTTTTATAAGCAAGCGATTATGAATCAACCGTATAATCCAAAATTAATGATGCATAAAATGAGAAATAAACAATTTGTGAAACACTTTCAAGGTTGGTTACAGCAACAACGATTACTGTAGTCTCAATAATTGACTCCAAAAGGATTGTTCTTTCTTTTGATTTACCTTTTCTTCCTGTAGCAAGCGGAAAGCGCGCTCGGTAGCAATCCGACTTTCTTCTTCTTCTTGCTGTGATAAGAGTTGTTCGGCTTGTTCTCTCTGTAAGGGGACAATGACTTTACTACGGTGTTGCTTCAACTCTTCTACGGAAACAAAGCCGCGACGATAATCGTCTTCGGATACACCAATGACCGTATCTACAGTATACACACTTTTTAAATCAGAATAATGAGGCGTATTGGCGGCATCAATGGTAGAGACGACCATGGCGCGACTTTGTCGTTTACGGTCATCAAAGGATTGATCCAAGTCTTCATTGGACTGTAACCAGTCGCCATATCCATCTTCTTCTTTCAAGTAGAGGGATTCAAATAAGGAATTGAATTCTTTAGAAAAAGATGGATTTTTACTGAAACGATCCGCGAGTAATCGTTTATCGGTTTCTTCCATGGATTCCATAATGTCGGCAAAGGATTGTGTTTCGTACATGTTGGCTTGTGCTTTTCGTTTGAAGGAATAGACGGAAGACAAAAGGGAATACGCTTTGTGAAAAAACAAAAAGTATTCTTTGTCTAACCCGGATTTATCGGGATGTACGGCGACAACGCGTTTCCGAGCTTCTTTGAGTTGAGCTTCCGTGAATTGTTCAGGTAACTTGAAGAGGGCTAATAAATCTTCCAAGGAATAATGATCTAGATTTAAATCCATATTGTTACAAGGAGTTATTTTTTTATGTTAAAATCATGTTTACAATGGGCAAGTAATATCTTGACGTCTTGTAACATGATGGTTAAATCATCTAAGCGATCTTTATCCATGGTTTCTTGAATTTTACATTCTAAATGATCATGTAGACGTTGTACGCCGTGTACGTAGGCGCGAACCTTTTCATGCATACCTTTTTCTTTGGCTAGAACCATCCAGCCAAGTTTTTCAAATTCAGCTTTGAACCAAAGATTCAGCCATGTAAAGGTGGATTGATATTTACATTTCTTTAAGCTTCGTGTTTTCATACTGTACGATTAGATTTAAACGGCCTCAGGTGCAGCCTCAGCAGGTGCAGCCTCAGCAGGAGCCTCAGCAGGTGCAGCCTCAGCAGGTGCAGAAGGTGCAGCCTCAGCAGGTGCAGCCTCAGCAGGTGCAGCCTCAGCAGGTGCAGCCTCTACGGGAGCAGAAGGTGCAGCCTCTACGGGAGCAGCCTCAGCAGGTGCAGCCTCTACGGGAGCAGAAGGTGCAGCCTCAGGTGCAGCCTCAGCAGGTGCAGCCTCAGCAGGT
>Ga0214919_10003101_pt1 | contig 25518 bp, 23 predicted proteins | sample LL1503_MetaG_FD_177994 | JGI IMG/M metagenome (GOLD analysis project Ga0214919, IMG submission 177994) | Freshwater microbial communities from Lake Lanier, Atlanta, Georgia, United States - LL-1503 | ecosystem: Environmental > Aquatic > Freshwater > Lake | place: USA: Georgia | collected... | reverse complement strand
TTGGATCCTCTTCGCCCCAATTGTTTAGAGCTAAAATTGGTCCTTTTGAGAAGCCATAGTGCATTTGAATTTCACGTAACGGCCATTCTTTACGGAATGAGTTCGGGATAATTCTGATTTGGTACTTGCCTGGTTTTGGTTTCCAGAAAATTTTTGTGTAGTCGATTTTTTCACGACCTGCTGATTTGTTAGCATTAGCCTCAAGCTTTTGCTTTACGAATGATAAATCCATAACTTATTTATTTGTTTAAAATTAAATATACGATCTTAAAATGAGACAGCCAAAATTTCCTAAGAAATTGTCAAGCTATAGTCTCCTGTACCTTTTAAACGGTACGTAGTACCCGTAACTGCTGATGCAGGGATAAATGTAAAAGCTGATACTCCAGATGGTACAACAACAGCGGCTACGTATGCATCATTAACTAATCCCATAGATGCTGAGGCGTTGTATGTTCCTAAAAAGTTAGCAGGTGTAACACCAGTATAATATAGGTTATTTGAACCTGGTATTGTTTCCATTGTAAAATATGATGATCCACTTAAATTAGTGAATGCAAACGTTTTAGTTCCTGATAGGTTTTCACCAATTGATCCACTTTCATTGAGTTGATATCGTGTATAACTTGCCATTATTTGTTAAAATCTATAATTTTATGAATACCTGTGTCTAATTTTCTTAAATTAGGACCATCAGTTAATAATATACAATTTTTATATTGATTCCAATCAACCATAAAATTCTTATCTAAAAAACCATTGTTTAATGATTTAATCAATGTATTTAAAGCATTGATTGTATATAATGAATTAGTTTCTTTTTTGCGATGCAATAAGATAGTATTAGCCATCGGCGCATCTGATGTGTTGCCCGAGTCAATATTGTAAGTGCACATTAATTCATCGCTTTGTGGAGATTCTAAGATGAAAATCTTATTGAATAGAATAGCGTAACGGCGATTTATTGTGTTTACTGTTTCTTCCAGATCCGCTGGGGAGGTGAATGTACAGAAAAGCTTGTTCAAATCTAGTATAGTTTGTTCCATAATAAATATTTATAGTTTCTCCAAACCATGATACGTTTTACCTTGTTTAATATTAACGGGATAATCCAATATATTTATTATTTCTTGGATTAAACCTTTATCTTCATTGCTATAATCAAACAAAAACGCATCGTAAGTATATAATACTAATTTTGTTTTTTTACCTTTTAATTTATCAAATACTAATTTTAGTAAATCAACATTGGTTGATGTTTCTTTACTTTGAACTATATAGTTAAATAATTTTGATTTAGTCATATTAGCGTCAGGCATAAATATTTTATTTTCGGTCACTAAACGCTTTCCGTATTGGTACGTATCCCACATATCATCTGTGTATCTAACTACATCTTTAAAAAATGGTTTATTCTGATATTCAGACCAAACACCGCCATATAGCTGTTTAAATGTTAATTCTTTAGCTTCTTGCTGTGATACACCTAATACTTCACCTAATACATCATATGTGTTTTTATCTTTAGGAAAATTAAATCCAATCATCTCACCAATTAATCGTGGGTGGTACCCCTGGAAATCTAATTCGATGAATTTATCGTTTTCTGGACGATAACACGTACGTTCGCTATTATCTTTATTTAATGCTGCAAAATTAATGCTATTAAATGTATTAGATGGGCGAGATGTGGTTGTATATAAATTATATTGAGTGTATATTTTGCTGCGAGATAAATTAAATTGAGGGTTGGTTAACTTCCCCTGGTAATGCTCAATAAAGCAGTTTTTATCAACCTTAATGCCGCTGATTTCGATATTATAAAACACATTTGCTGTGCGAAAATTATTAAATTGAAACGTTGTGTCGCTTAATGTATATTGTTTGATAATAGGCAACGCCATGTTGAATATCGTCTCACACATTTCATAATGCTTACTAATTGGAATTAAACAGTTAACGTTAGACAACGTATTGTGCTTGCTATAGTAGTAGCTGATGCACGCGTTGTCTAACGATTTGATGTCAACAGGTTCAAGGAAATTTACGTCGAATAATTTATCTGAATTGTTATACCAGTGTAATGATTGTTTTTTATCTAATACCCATATTCTACCTAAAGTATCTAACCAATTAAACACTTCATCTTTATTTAATGAAAGTGATTCGTTATGATTTAAACACAGTATGTATCCCTTCTTACTATTAAGTGGTCTAACATAAACCAAACTTAACTCAGTAAGTGCGGGATGAAAATTGTTATTAAGAGGGATAAACCTAACAAAACAATCCTCAAAGTCTAATTGTTGTAGTTGAGATGATTTCTCAATGATGTAAAACATAACCTTTTTATTACACTAAATATAAGACTAAAAGTTTGGCTTTCAAACTTTATTTAAGCCTAGAATTAGAAGGTGCATTTAAATTACTTCCGGCTCCTGTAACAATCATTTTTCCAGAAGAAGAAGATGAGCCACCCCCTCCCCCTGTATTAGTAGAAGGTGGATCTACAGCTACTACTGATGGTTGAGCAACAATTGGAGCTATAGGTGGAGTTGGATCTGAATTTTGAGGTGGTGGATTTTCATTACCACTACTTGGTGGTGGTTCAGGAGCTGGTTTGTTTGGTGGGAATGGAACTGCTTTAATAGGTTCTGGTTGAGTTGGGGGTGTAACCGGATTTGGAGATATTGGAGTTACTGGGGTTTTAGTAATTGGGTTTGGAGCTGGAGTTGGTGGTTTTGGGTTAGCAGGAGTAGATATTGTTTCTGCTGGAGTCTGGGGTTGAGTTTCTAGAAATTTTTTTAATCCAGGCATTTTATCGTTAGCATCATTTAATTCTTTTTCATCAAAAAATGGAGCTTGACCTGGTATTCTAGTTTCTGTAATAAATGCTGTTATATAGTTAGGTCTTTTAGTAAGTAAATCATAATCGTCTTCAGTTTTTACTTCACCAAATTTATAAGCATCAGCTTTACTAAGGCTATACGTTTGTCTGTAAAAATATCTTTTTCGTTGGGTTGTAGTAGATGATGCTACTTGCTCTTCTTGATAAGCATTTATAGCATCAATGTCAGCATCATTATTAACACCTACTTCCTTTGTAAATCCTTGTTGGTTTGCTAATTGTATTCCTGTAAGAACAGCAGCTCTATTTCTAACAGGAGCTGGAGATATTATTGATCCTTGTTTAACACCTGCAAGCACGTCATATAAGAAATTGTTTGTATTGTAAGTTGTTTTTTTAGCAAGCTCTATTTCTATAGGTGTTTCTTCAGAATTAAATGTTTTACCAGCATAAAACTTACCATTATACTTATAGTAATCTCCTTTGTAAACTTTTTTTGGTGGTAGTTTATAAACATACTCATCATTAGAAGTATATAATCCTGTTTTTATTTTACTTTTAGGTATCTTAAACATAATATTATTTAGGTAAATCTTTTATAGAACTATTATATATTGATACTAAATTTGATTTAGCTGCTTGGTAAGTACCTTCTTTATCATAAGGAGAAACCCACTCATATACATATTTTTTAGACCATTCTTCAGCGGTATTTGCTACTAAATTTCTTCTTTGTACTGTATTTAACATAAAGTTCAAATTAGTTTTGTAATCAGGGAATACAGCAAAACGTCTTGTAGCACCACCACTATCTACTTTTACAGAAGTTGCGATAACATAAGACTCACTATCAGGCCATTTTGCATTATCTGCCTGGATTCCAAAATAGTTATTATTTACACCTTTTGATCCATTTCCAGATTCGTTTCTCCATATAGCTAATACTGATCTTCTAACATTAACATCAAATTTATTAGCATAGTTTAAATAAGCAACTACTTCATCTTTAGTAACTGTTGTTCTTTGATATGATACTTCAGGTTTATCTGGATAAACATTATCTGGCACTCCTGGGGTTTTTATTTTAAATCCAGTTTTAGTTTCTGTAAGTAAGTCATTAAAAGTTTTGGTTATACCTGAAGGTTCTTTTGTTACAATGTTTTGAGCATCTATAGTAGTAGTCCAATCACCATTTTCTACTTTATGACCAATAGATGTGATTGTTTGTATTAATTTACCCCCTACATTATCACTTCCGTAGCCTCTTGGTAATAAATCTGGTGGTATTTTAAATAAGTGTCCTATAATTAAACCCCCAATACCATCCATTGTAAGAGATATTTTAACAGGTATAATAGAACGACCAGTAGTATTTGATTTTATAGTTTCTTGAAAATAAATAATAGTATCTCTTAAAGCATTTTTATATTCAGAGGTTTTTTCTTGAACATGTGTTGGAGTACCATCAATAATAGTTGGTTGTTCAAAGAAAAATTCACGAATTGTATTTAAGTTAGTTTTTAATTTTTCAAACTTTTCATTTCCATTATCATTAAAAGCAAATGAATTTGATAGTGGAGGATCAATTTTTTTAGGTATAATTCTATCTTCTAAATTACTATTAAAATCAAGTAAAGTACTTGCTGAAGTTCCTTGAGCACTAGTTGCTTTTACTTGGGCACCTATAGCTATAATAGCACCTTGTTCAGGGAATATTTGAGATTGTAATTCATATGATCTTACACTTCCTGAAAGATTATGCATTTCTATTTGAAATGCTTTATCATATGCTAATGTTTTTGATAGAACATCTACATAGTTAAGATCAATTATTCTAGCAACACTATCTATAGGATCTACATGAATTTCAAAGTTATTAACTCCACCAATTGATTCTTGAACATTTTTTAATATATTTCTAAAATAATCAAATAATTTTAAATCTTGTGTTTTTGGATCTAATAAACCAGGTTCAATAGATAGTCTATATAAAAAATCAATATTAAGATAAATGTTACCTATAATCCCAGTTTCTTCTTTATTTTCAAAAGAAATATTGCCTTTTGCTAAAGTTTTTAAATATTCTGTTCCAGATGTATTATTATTTGCATCCACACTATTAAAAGTAATTCCTTTAGCCCACAAAGTATTAGTTATAAGACATATTGTAGGATCAACAGATACTTGTAATGGGTGGGCTAAACATAATAATGGAGAAGCAGAACCTGTTTCGTATGTATTTGAGTTAGTTGAAATTGTTATAAATGGTTTTGCTGTTTTTGCATCTTTTCCAGCATACAATAAAACATAATCATTTAATAATTGAACAAATGATTCTAAAGTAATATATACTTGTACTCCTGAAGATGCCATTGAATTAGGTATTTCAGTTGTTTTATAATTAAATTTAAATAAATTATAATCATAAAATTCTTTAGCTACGTAGTTCGTAGTATTTGATTTAGGTAATTTTGGAAATACATTATCTAATGCAAAATTAACAGGATCTGCACAGTAATCATATATTTCTCTACACAATCCTGCTAGTATATTTTTAGAATACGCTTCTAATGATGGAGCAGGAGCACCAGGTGTAAAGACAGCAGCACTTTGTGGTACTAAACCAAGTAATCCTTTTTGTCTAATAACACCATCTACATCAAAAGGAAGATAACTTGCTTTTAATGATTCCATTATCTCACCTATAGAAATAATTGTTGTTTGACAGTTATAACCACCATCCATTCTAGCAGTCCAGTTATAATTTTTAACATAACCATACATTGCATCATAATTATGTTCTTTTTTTACTGATAGTTTATATAAATCTAAAAACACTTCATCTCTTTCTTTTCCACCTTTTAAAACATCGTCATAAAATTCAATGTTAGTTTCAATTTTACCATTTTTATTTAAATAAGGTGCCCAACCCCACTCAATTAATGCTGTGTATCCGGGGCGCATATATAATAATTCTAAATCTTCTAATTGTTGAATATTATGGCATACGAAGTTTATTGTTACTTCTCTTAATGAACCATATGCTGATTTAGACTTAATGTCTATTGAAGTAATACCAGGCATTGGTTTAAGACCTGCTGCACCTGCTCTAGCCGTTGTATTGTATGATGTTCCTGAAGGGCTTGTTGTACTGTAAGCATGAGATTGGTCTCCAACTCCAGATCTTAATTGTTTGTTATTTAAAGTACCACCAAACATAACATATTGTTTAGCCAATTTACCACCATCACCATTTACATCCACAGCAGATGTCATTCTAACCCATGAATTACGAGTGTTAGCGTGAATTATGGAGTCAGATGTTCTACTATTAAGGGCTTTTTGTCTAGCCTTTAATTGTGCTTGAACAGATGGTTGGAGGGTATTGCGAAATATTGACATAACATTATCTTATTGTATTGTATTGGTTATACAATGACAAAACTGCATTTAAATTTGTTGGTATACGTAATTGTGTACCTGGTTCTGGGAATAATGATCCTTTAGTAACATTGTTGTTAGCCATAGAAATTACCCACCATAAGGTACTATCACGATAATAAGAATAAGCTAAAGTATCAAGTCTATCTCCTATAGTTGTAATAACATAGTCGTCTGTTGAAGACAATGGTATGTTAGGGTAGAACTTTTGTTTAAAGTATTGATTACCCGTTATTGATGTTTCTATAGTTGCGTTATCGTATCTATCCATAATTAAGCGTAGTTAAGAAATCCTTCTTTTCCTTTGTATTCAGGTAAATTTTTATGAATTATGGTAAAACTTAATGAAGCTCTAACATACATTGCTAACTTAGCATCTAAATCCCAAGATGAATCATCAGGTATATCATAAGAAATATTATTTAATATACTATATTCATCCTTTATATAATTTCCAATATTCAATTTAATTAAAACACCACCTAATAAACCAGCGGTGTTGTAGGAACCAGCTGTTGTAGATGCTAATTGTCCTAGTTTAGTATGATTTTTTATTAAATCTGCTTTTTTAAAGCAAGGTATATCTAAATTAAAAGATACATTACGTTTATATTTTCCGTAAGTATAAAAACTTTCTGCTCGACCTATATAACTATATTCATTCCAAGAAGCATCAAAATTATCTTTAAATCCTTTCATATATGCTGAAAATATAAGTGGGTTTGGAGACAATGAGAATGGGTCTATTATACTAAATTTAAGTTTTAAAATATTTTCATCCTGCCATTCTTCTGTTCTTGAAAATACATCTTTTAAATTATTTAAATTATATTTAAAATCTTTAGCATCTCTAACAACAGTATGAGTTTTTGTAGATATGGAGCCACTACCATTGTTTATTACTTGAGTAATGCTTGTTTTTACTTGACTTCTTAATTCATCATACATTCTAGATGTAGGGGATGAAATTGTACCATTTGCTCCAGCAGGAATATTTTGTTTATAAGTAACTGTTGTTTGATCAATTTGAGATGGTTTACCAGTTCCAGCAATGTTATTAACAAAAAAGTTAGCCTCACCGCTAGTTTGATCAAAATATATATCTGATATTCCTAAAGCACCTTTATAATCAATCAATCCTTTACTTGGTATTGGTTTATTAGAACCATTACTTGTTACATCATATCTTCTAATAGTAGTAAATCCAATGCCATAAGTTGATCCAGGACCTCCACTATATCTATCAATAATTAAATCTGCAGGTTGCAATAATGGGGATGTAGGTAATAATGGGTTTGTACCTTTACCTATTGCTGTATTAAATACATTTACTGCGCCTAAAATGGCGTTTACAGTGCCTAAAATGACATTACCGCTTCTTGGATTGGTAATACCTGGCTTAATTAATTTGGTTTTTAAGGCAAGTAATCTATTATTACCATTATCGTTATTATTTCTAACAACAGCTAAATATTTGGTATTATCATCCTGAATAGGTGATAAACCATGGCGCTCAAAGTGAGTACCAAATGCTGTTACTGGTAATTGTGATAAGGTATTTTTACCTTCGTTGTATAATCGAGTAGGACCAGGAGCTAAATCATTAAAAACATTAAATGCTGATGTTAATATATTTCCTAATAACCCAAATGAGTTTAAATTTATTTTTCTAGTCTCAAGTTTTGGATTAGTTAATTGTAATCCAATTTGACGTTGAATAAATAAAGGACCTTTAGGTGTATCATTAATGAATTTGTTAATTCTTAATTGATCAGTAGTTGATGCTTGATTTGCTAATGTCCAACCACCTCTAATGTAGCCGTCGTCCGTCGGACTAGTAAAAAGTCTTCTAGGAATGTTTGTAGTAATATATGGTTGTTCACTACTACCATCCCCCTGACGATCATGCCCGTATTTAAGAGACTTTAAATTAGTCTTTAAATTTACTAGTCTTGATCCTGGCATTTATTAGCCTTTTGGTTTGTTATTTACGTAAGCGCCCTTGCCTGGTTTGTATTTAGACTTAATGTCATCTAATTTAGATGGTGCTGGTTTCATTCCTGTACCACTAATTGTACGCCACTTAACAGCAGGAACACCTGTTGTTGAATAAGTATTGTGTATTGAGTTTGGTGGGATTGGGTCAACGCCAAAGTTAGATGGTTTTTCACCTTTAAGTCCTAAAACCATTTTAGTTAAGTTTGATAAAATTCCTGTTGCTGCCATTGTTATTGTTTTATATAAATATTAAAAATTATGCTATTTTGTAACCAGTATATTGGAGTTGCGATGTACCTGTTTCCATTTGTTTACCAACCGCTGTACCAATATGTTTACCATCTACATGTAATGCGAATTGTGGTGTTGATTTATTAGCTAATGCAGATACTGCGTTTCTAACTTCGTTAATAGCGTTTATCATTGGTGATAAATCTAATGATGCATTATTGATATTAGGTGATACTGCTAAACTATCGCCTTTAGCTGTTATTGCTGTTTTACCATATTTGTTTCTAACAGTAAATGGTCCTTGACTTGATGATGCTATACCGTCTTGTACTTGTTGTTGTTCACCGAAAATTTTATCTCCTAACCAATCACCCGCCATACCACCTGCAATACCTCCACCTATAGTTCCAGCTCCTGGTGCTATAAGTGATCCTAATCCTCCTCCAAGTAATGATGCTAATCCTGTAATTCCTGCTCTTCCTAAAGATTCACCTACACCTTTTCCCTCACCCATATTCATAGCAGCATCTCCAACTCCCATTGCTAGAGCTGTAAGAGCATTTCCTTTTAATGTTTTGCTAAGTATTCTACTCATTGCTTTACCACCACCTTTCAATCCACCTTTGCTAAATGCTTTTCCAATTCTACCTGCACCTCCTTTTAATCCTCCACCTCCACCAAACATATCTCCTAATCCTCCACCACCACCAGCAGCACTAGCATCTTTTACAATCATTGGATTAAGTATAGTGCCTTTTGTAAGTGAACGAGCCATTAATAATCCTATACCTCCTATAGCTGCTATAGAAGCAGTTTTACCTAAAGCCTCTCCAATTCCATCTCCAAAAAGTCCTTTAACTGCAGAAGCTATTTTTGCAAAGCCTGCAAATATTTTAGTTATAATGCTTAAACCATCAGTTAAAGAATCAATAAATCCACCTAAAGGACCTGCTACCATATTACCTATTAAATCTTGTAATTTTAAGATAGCATTATTAAATTTATCCTGGATTGTAACTTGTTGTTCTTGTTCTTTTAGGTATTCTTTTAATGTTAATCCTTTACGTGATTCTTTTTGTTTTTCAAAATCTTTAACTTGGTCTTTGTTAAGTTTAGCTGCTGCATCTCCGTATTTGTTTATAGCCTCTTGCTGTATTAACATATCAGCTAACTCACTTCTACTTAAACCAAATGCTTGAGCTAATGATTGTTGAGCTATGACATTCATATTCTCAAAATCATTCAAAGTACCAACTTGACTAGCTATTTCTTTAGTTAATGTTAATTGATCACCTGTTAAAGCAGCATAACGAGCTTTTTCTAAATTTAACTGTTTACCAGTTATTAATTCTGCTTTAAGTTCATTTTCAATTGATGATTCCCAATTTAATAATGAATCACCAATTTTATCTATAGTTTCTAAATTAGTACCTAATGCTTTAGCTTGTACTACGGCTGCAGCTAATGCTTTAGGATTACCCTGGAATTTAACTAATATTCCTGCACTTAATTTAGATACGTCTTGTAATATTTGTTTAGAACTGAAGTGAGTTTTAGTAGCTCGTTGAGCGTAAGTAGCAGCCTCACGAATAGTGTCTGTATAATCTCCTACTTCTTGTCCTACAGCAGCTGATGCTTTAGCTAATTTGCCAGCCTCATCTACTGATAAGCCACTTAACTCAGTTAAGCGAGCAAAATTTTCTGCTTCTTTTTTACTAAATTGAACTGCAATACCTAACTGATTAGATAATTCAGATTGAGATTTTAATAGTCGATTTGTATTAACAAAAGTATCACCAGCATAAGCGGAATATTTTACAAATTCTTCTCTTATATTTTTAGATTGAATACTACTAACACCTAATGACTTACCTAAAGTAACTATTTGTTCATTAGCATTAATAATTGCTTTACCTAAAAATGTAAAAATAGCTTCTGGAGATTTAATATTTTCAATAAATCCTTTAGCAAGTACACTAGCTCCTTTTAATCCAATTTGTAATCTATTTGTAAAACTAGTTGATTTACCTCCTGCCTCTTCAATTTTAGCAGCTAGTTTTTCCATTTCTTCAATGGCATCATCTGCTCTAAGATAAGCTCCTATACCTGGTATTTTAGATAATGACTTGGCAAGACCTCCTAATAGACCTGTAGAGCGTTCTATTCGTTTTCTTATTTCAAAGTTTTTAAGTAAAAAAGCTAATTCTTTCTTTTGATCTTCTACTAATTTTTTACCATTTTCAACAGTTTCACGAGCTGTTTTAGCTATATTTTTTTCTTTGTCAAATTGAGTTTCTAAAACTTTAACATACTTTTCTTTGTTATTAGCTATTCTTTGATTCTCTCTAATTTGAGATTGAATATTTCTAACTAAATTTCTATTATTATCTCTTTCAGCTTCACCTTTTGCTATTAATAAATCTTGATTTTTTTCATCTAATTTATTAATAGAGTCAGTTGTACTTTTTATTTGTTTTCTAACATCAAATGCTTTTTTTAAAGCATCTTGTCTTTGTTTTTCTAATTTTACAGATAAACTATCTTGACCATTAATTCCTTTAATAAAAGAAAGTTCTGTTTTTTTCTGGTTGTCTTTATTAGCTTTAATTTGTTTATCTAAATCTTTAGATTTAATTTGATAACCTAAATATTTTTCAGCATTAGCTGTAATATCTTGAGATAACTTTTGCTGTTGTTTTATTGTAGTAAAAAATGAATCTTCATCAGCCTTAATATCTTTAATTATTTTTCTTCTTTGATTTAAAGAATCAACAATTTGATTAGATAAGTCTAATAGTTTTTCGCTATTCTGTACGTCCTTTATGTTATCGTTATTATCAGCCATAGTTTAATATTGCGCCGTATAAATATCAAAAGCGCCTATTTTTTAGGCGCCTTTGCTGTATATGTCGGTTGTTTACCGGGTGCTATGTTAGGACGTGCTACGTCCTTATTGTTGGTATTTTTAAGCATATTCTGCTGTTTATTAGCTTCTTCGGCTTGCTTTTCGTAATGTTCCTTTAATGTTTCAAAAGTAAATTTACGTAACCAAATAGGCATATCATAAACAGTAGTCCAGTCATAACCACCCTGTCCATTAAATACAATTTCGTGTATTTGGTTAAATAAGTATAATCTATACTCCTGCGTCAGGCCAAAAAAAGTCAAGTCCAATCGAAATCTCTATACCCTCCCCTGTATAGTTTTCGTCATTAGGAATAAACTTCATATCAACGTCTGGGGAGATTTTATTATAATATTGGCGTAATGCTCTAGAATCTGGAGCTAATAAGTATGTGTCAATGAAATCGCGGATATTTTTTTGATCGCGGTCACCATTAACTGATGTGATCATATACTTTAATCTTGTTGTTACTTCAGGTACTGAATTTGGGTTAACTTTTTGTAAACCTTTAATTTCAGCATCGATTTTTTGTTCATCACCATGTGATAACAATTTAAATGTAACTGTGTTTTCAGATTTAGGTAATGTGTATGTAAATTCGTTGATACCAGCTTTAAACAATGAGTTATCAATTTTTTTCTCTGTTAATGTAGTTAAATCAACAGTATATTCTGTATTATTAAACATTACAGTATAATCTTTACCATAACCTAAAATACGAGCTGCAATCAAAATTGCATTTTTATCACCAACTAATAATTCATTGTAGTCGATTGGTGTAATGATTAGGGATTGTAATAATTTATCAATTACTGTACCATTTCTTAAATAGTTAGCATTAGTAAGAATATCTTCTTCCTTAGCTGTCATGTATTTCATTTCAATTTCACCTTTAGCAAGTGGTGATTCTTTAGGGTACAATAAACCTTTAGAGGGTAATGTAACTTGTTCGGTTGGAATTTTAAATTCTGCCATATAACGTTTTTATTTGTTGTATATATAAATATATGCAAAAAAAAGACGTCTACCAAAAAGGTAGACGCCAATATAAGAAATATGTAATTTAATTAGAAGTTTAGAACGCAATAATCCATAGCGATTGTAACAGATAAGTTAATTGCTGCTTCGTTAGCCCAATCGTATTCACCGAATGTAGCTGTTTTTACGTAAGCACCTTTAACTATCCACTCACCAACGATATCGCCTACTGGGCCTAAAATATCTAAAGTTAAGTCTTTCTTGTAGAAATCAGAATATCCATCACGACCAGTTACTGATTCGTGTGCTAAACGAGCCCATTCCATTACTGCTTGCGCACCAGATGGAGTTACAGGATCGTATAATCCTAAAGTCATGTCATTCCAACGTACTTTACCTTTAATTTTACGGTATACGTTGATATGATCTAAGATGATTTCTCCTGCTTCAAATCCTGGTGCTGTTGCACTCTTGATTAAGTATGCTGGGATTCCATCAATATACATCATGAAACGGTTCTGAACCTTAGGTTCAAAAGCGGTGAACATGATTTCGTTAGCGTCTAATACTGCCATTTTATGTTAAATTTTAATTGCTATTAATAAATATTAGGAACTATTCCCCCTTATGCAGGGAATATAGCGCCTGTTGGTAATACGTTAAAGTTCAAGATAATAAATTCAGCAGTTTTAGCTGGTTGAATATAAATTTGACCTACTAATTGGTTTCTATCGATTACATCTGGAGTATTGTTTGTATCATCCATTACTACTTTGTAAGCGTATAAACCTTGTTTTTGTACTACTGATTCCATATAAGGGTTAACTTGAGCTAAGAATCTGTTTCTTGTAGCAATTGTATTTTGTTCAAATACTAAGTTACGACCTACTTGACCGATGAATCCTTTTAATGCGATCAATAAACGACGAACGTTAACTCTATCTAATGAAGTAGCTTTACGTTGTAATGTCTTTTGACCAAATACTACAACACCTTCACCAGGGAATGTAGCTAATGGGTTAACATTTGCACTATATAATGTATCACGATCTGCTTGAGATAATTTCTTTTCAGCTCTTAATACTGAAGGAACACCACCGCGGTTTAAACCTGCTGGAGCAAACCATTCAGCACTTACTTGGTCGTTGAATGCTAAAACACCACCCATTACTGTTGTAGCGGGAGACCAAACATTCTTACCTAAGTTAGAGTTGTATAATTGAATCCAAGGATAATATGTTGCAGCGTAGTTACTTGATTGACCAGCAGCGATTGTAGTTGCTGCTGTAATTGAAGTACCATAAATACCTGCACTTAAAGGAGCAAAAGCATCGCCTCTAGCTTCTACAACTGAGATAACTGTTGCAGCAGCTGTACAATCTAAACCAACAGCTGGAGCTATTAATACATTAAATTGATATTCATCTTTATTTGTTAATAAAGCTAATGCTGTATTGTAATCTGCTGGGGCAAATCCTTCTAGGTTAGTTATAGTTATGTCTTCGTTCATCTTTTGAACTGTTGTTGTTGCTGCTGTACCACCTGCAAATGAACCACCAAAAGAACCGCTACCTAAAGCTGGTAAAGAACCACTATAAATAGCTGCTTTAAAGTTACCGTTGTTGTCGATTGAATCAACTTGTGGAGTTGTAATAGAAGATATACGAACATATTGAGAAGCATTAGCATAAGAACCGCTAATTGATATAAATGGAGTGCTTGAGCTATCTAAAGCGTAAACTGGTTTTGTATCACCAATTACACGAGAGATAAAGTTAGGTAAGTTTGGATCTAATGATAAGTTAGGCCAAGTTTCAAGATAGTTCTTTTGAGCTTCACTATCGTTACCAGCACGGATTGCTAAGTTAAACGTACCACTACCAGTGTTTACGTTTGTAATTTCATAACGAACGTTGTAAGCACTACCACTTGCTAAAGCACCACCAGATAAACTAGAAGTGTTATTCATGATATCACCCCAAGCTAAAGCTTCCAATTGGAATGAAGTAGCAGCGGATGAAGATACTTGAGTTACGTTTGCTTGAGCATACGTTTGAGCGTTTGCTGTACCACTAATAATACGAGTTACTAATAGTGTTTGACCACCGTTTTGGAAATATTCTTTAGCAGCTAATGAAGTTAAATATTCATAATAGTAGCTACCGCTCTTAAATGTAGAGCCGAATTTTGCTAAATATTCAGAGTATGAAGTTACATAAGTAGGTACGTAAGGACGACCTAATACTGTAGGACCTACAATAGCGGTTGATGTGCCTTGAATACCTCTTTGTACTAAACTTTGGTCTGATTCATTCTGGAATACACCAGGGGAAATGATTTTTTCTGCCATTTTGTATTGTTATTTTTGGAATTTTATTAGGATTTACCTAATAATAAATATCCAAAAACCAGCACAGACCGCAGAGCTATTATTGAATTGGAGTTATTTCTCCGGTTTCGGGATCAATATTGCCCGTTCCGTACTTTTCTTGAAGACCTTTAACTAATTCTGTCTCTTTATTACCAATACTATCAATATCAGCAACTAAATCTTTTTTGTCTTTTTGCAATTTTTCGATTTGTTGTTGAAGTGTAATGATTTGAGTTTCAGCAACGCCGATTTCAAATATAGTTTGATTGTACTTTGACTGTAAATCTTTAACAGATTGTAATTCTTCAGGTGTTAATTGTGCCATAACGTTTAATTTTCCCATTTATTGCCGGGGCAGGCTTTTGCGCCATTAGGGCTAAATACTTTTTTACTTAACGGACATCCACATAAACTACACGTATATATTTTTAACGCGTATTGCTTATGTTCACAACTATCACAGATAGCTGTTCGTTGTTCTGCTAAAAGCTTTTGTTCAGGCGATGGATTAGCCGCAGCTACCCATGCCTGAAATATTTCACTAAGCTTGTTCATCAGCCACAACCAATTTAAAAAATGTTGGGTAGTTACCATCTGACTCAATGTTTTCTAGTTCATTAAGATTAATAGGTTTGTACTCTAATTCTTTTTCTTCTTGTAGTAATGTGTTAAAATCATTTTGAAATTCAATGAATTTTGGATTTGATTTACCCTCAATGATTTTACCATCTTCATCTTTTACAATGTCAATGTACATTTGGATACCAATGTTTCCATTTTCATCAGCTTCGCCATGTTTTTTAATCAATTCTTCTTTTAAAGATTCAACAGATGTTTTTTCAGCAAGTACTTTTTTAGATAATTCAGTTAACCAGTATTTAGTAGTTAACTTTAATTTTTCACTTAATAAGCCTTCACTTACTTTTTCACCGGTTTGTTGATTCACAACTCCGTTTAATTCTGAATCTAAGTTATAGAATTCAAATAATTTTAAACTGATTTTTTCCATAATTACTTTTGAGGTGTTTTAGCTGTTGAACCAGATGTTGCTTTGGTTGCTTTTTGTGCAACTGGTTTTTTAGCTTTAGGTGCTGATGCAGATTCTGCTTTAGCAACTACTTCTTTAACTTCTTTAACTACTGGTGCAATTGTTTCTTCAACTTTCTCAATAGTTTCAGCGATTTTTTTCTTGTTGTTGTTATATACTAGAGCAATTACTACAGCAATAACAATGATTGAAATTAATAATAACATATTTTATTTTATTTGTTTGATATAAATATATACAAGAGATAGGAGACAACCAAGTTTGTTTTAAAAGTTTTATTTTACGGACATCCACCTAATCCATTGCTTACTATTGCTATTATTGAACCATTTCCGCCAAGATAATTAGCAGGTAGTGTAGCTGAGCTATCATTTAAATCACAACCAACATAACTATCTAATAATGTTGAGCCTTGATATATGTACAATTCTGATTGCGAATAGTTTCCACTAGTTCCATATAAATCGCATGTGATATAATCCCCTGGTTGAATTGTAAAATTACCGCTTGCGTGTGTTCCTGAAGCTTGGTATACTACTTGACTTGAGTTTACTGAGATTGATAGTATACCTCCACCTCCACCGGTTTTACTAAAATCCCATGATATATTATAACCTGGTGGGATTGGAGAGGTGGATGGGGTTGGTGTTGGTGTTCTACTTGGGTCTGGTGTTCTACTAGGATCTGGTGTTCTACTAGGATCCGGTGTTCTACTTGGGTCAGGTGTTCTAGTAATTGATGGAGTAGGAGTTAATGATGGTGTAGGGGTTATACTTGGTGTTCTAGTAATACTTGGAGTAGGCGTTATACTTGGTGTAATTGATGGAGTTGGTGTAATTGATGGAGTTGGTGTAATTGATGGTGTTCTGGTAGCACTAGGTGTTAATGAAGGAGTTGCTGTTAACGATGGAGTAGCTGTAATACTAGGTGTTGGCGTAAGACTTGGAGATACAGTAATACTAGGCGTTAATGAAGGAGTAGCAGTAATACTAGGCGTTCTAGTAATACTTGGTGTTGGAGTAAGTGATGGTGTTGGAGTAATAGATGGAGTAGGCGTTATACTAGGAGTAATAGTAATACTAGGCGTTAACGATGGAGTAGCAGTAATAGATGGTGTTATAGATGGAGTTATAGATGGTGTTAATGATGGAGTAGGCGTTATACTTGGAGTAGAAGTAATTGAAGGAGTTATACTTGGAGTAGGAGTAATTGAAGGTGTTAATGAAGGTGTTGGAGTAATTGATGGAGTAGCAGTAATACTAGGGGTTGGTGTTAAACTTGGTGTTGGAGTTAACGATGGAGTAGGCGTTATACTAGGTGTTAACGATGGAGTAGGTGTTATACTAGGGGTTAATGATGGAGTAGGCGTTAACGATGGAGTAGCAGTAAGACTAGGGGTTGGTGTTAAACTTGGTGTTGGAGTTAACGATGGAGTAGGCGTTATGCTAGGTGTTAACGATGGAGTTGCTGTTAACGATGGAGTAGCAGTAATACTAGGAGTAGGCGTTAATGACGGTGTAATTGTTATGGATGGGGTAACAGTTGGAGTTACAGATGGTGTATAAAAGGGGGTAAGAGTTACACTAGGTGTTGGTGACACAGAAGGTGATGGTAAATAAGGAGGGAGAAATAACCCCACTACTGTATGTGTTGAAACCTTGCTTATCATTGTTTACCCAAAGGTATTAAGTGAACCTAATACATTCCAAGCAGAACCACTTCTAAAAGCAGTTATACCTATTACATCAGTTTTATTAGCAGTTCCTATTGGTGTTAATGAATTAACCCACTTAACAGTTACTGCTGAACTATTAATTTGATATGCAGAAGCACTATAAGGTGTTGCTCCTTGCTCTATTAAAAATGTAAGTGAAGTTGCAGTAGGCGACGTTACAGGAACATTTATTATATTAAATGTACTATTAGAGGTTGACCCAGACAAATAGAATATAGCACTATTTGCATAATCAAATGTATTAGTACCTGCCCCTAAACCATTTTTTAAGGTTATCAGCTCTGTAGTTGAACTAAAGTTAGTTGAACCATTTACCGCTAATGAGGCAAACGTTGGGTTGCCTCCTTGTTTGACAAGGGTTACTGTTTGGCCCATATATTAATATGTTGTTCCTTCTTCCTCTTGAGATGATTTGTATTGACGGCCGGTAGTGTCTGCTGCTTGCAATTCTGCTGCTTTAGCGGCACACTCTTCGTATGTATCGAATTCATAGATTGGATCTTCTGGTGTTAGACGAGCTACCCAAATTTGATCTAGTCCTGGAAGATACTGCATTAGTACGATGTATTTCATATTGTTTTTGTTTTATTATTAATTTATTACTTTGATCCAAGCACGACCATCATTCATTATTTTCCATACTTTACCAACAGCTGATTTAAACTGATCAAATGTTGGATTTGTTACTGCTTGTCCGCCTATTTTACCATTTTCTAATTGTATTGGAATGATGTAGTCACCTACATTTGATCCAGTTACGTTACAAGGTACTTGACCTGAAAATGCGATTCTATCTACTTTTGCTCTTGCTGTTTCTAATTTAGCATTATAAGTATCTTTTTGTTCTTGTGTTGCTTCATTACCTGGTGGGATACCCATTATATCAGTGCTTCCCCAAACATCACCCCCTACATAAGATGGATCTGTTGATTTTACAACAAATGAAATAGCATCATTAAATATATTTGTTAATAACCCCTGTGAATTAATTCCTACAATATCGCCTTTTGCAATGTTATCCGTTATTGCTTTAGTCATATACTCCGCATAGTCAGCTCCTGATGCATTAACAGTACCACCTGCATTTATAGAACGAGACGTTGAACTATTTTTTCCTACAGTTACACCTGTAGCGGCTCCATTAAAACCAGCATTATCAACAGAAATTACATTAATCGTATCTGCAGTGTTTGCGTTACCACATACTAATATAGTACTTCCTTGGGTTAATTGATAATCATCAATTCTATGAGTAGTAGTAGTTAATACTGATGATACTGTTTTTAGTTTTAGATAACCCGCGGCACTAATACGCATTCTTTCGGCCATAGCATCACTCTTAGTAGTACTAATAGCAAAGTAGTCATTTACGTTAGCACCCTGATGGTCTGTTTCTTTACCTGCTCTTAATCTTACCCCTCCTGTACTACCACCACTACCATTTCTTAATCTAAATTCTAAAGTAATACTAGCGTTTGTATTGCTAGCACCACCAGAGCCATTTGTAAAATATATTGGAGTATCACCGTCTGTATCTTTTGATACTTCTAATATTGACCCTGGACTTGTTAATCCTATACCTACATTACCACTACCAGAAGCAATAACCATTCTTGCGTTAGTACTTTGTAAAATACTAAAACCTCCAGGGAATGAGTTTGTAGAACCTCCTATATAAAGTTGCCAGTTAGTATTAGTAGTAGATTCTGTCATCCATAAGGTATTGGATGTAGAGGGTGTTCCTGAAGAATTGTTAGATGATATTATTGATCCTGAACTTTTTGATACTCCATTTATATCTAATGCATAAGCAGGACTAACTGTACCAATACCTACATTACCTGAGTTTTTAAATACACCTAATTGTGTATTTCCATCATACCATCTAAAAACATCATTTGCACCATTACCTGTACCTGCTATTAAAGCTACTTTACCTGTAGCTGGGGATTCACCTAATACTCTTACATCTAAAGAAGAGGAAGGATTTGGTTGATAAATACCAACACTACCTGTAATATAAACACTACCAGTAAACACCTGCGTATTAGATGCAGCATTTCCAAACACATTCGATCCAGAACTATAAGTTACAGATGACGATACAGTTTGCACAACCAACGTTTGTGCAGTTATTATGTTTGAAAAACGAGCACTTGATGCCGTAATATCGCCTGTAGCATTAATGCTACCTGTTAATGTTAAGGAACCTGATATTACAGGGGGTGCCTGCATTGATATTGAACCTGTTAGTATTGCGTTATGTATTACCATTTTATTATTTGTTTTCTAGTTCTTGTACGCGTGCTGTTAATTCTTGGATTGCTTTTACTAGGACTGGTATAATAAATTTTTCATTTACTCTTAATGGATTATCTACTACTGTATCTCCTACTGTTATTGAATTTCCTCCAAAGTTTTCTACTGCTTCTGGAATTATACTTTGTACTTCTTGAGCAATAAAACCAAACATATCTTTATCATTTTCAATAGGTTCAAAATTATGTATCCAGTTAAATTTAACAGGATTTAAAGCATTTATTTTAGATAAACCATTTGTAATAGTTGTAACATTTTGTTTTAATCTAACATCAGAGGCATTATATATGTTTGTACCTGAAGGGGCTCCTATACTTCCGTTAACAGCAACTGTAAGTCTATCAGTATTACTTGTTTGTATTACTACAGGAACATATCCACCTCCAGCTCCATAATCTGCTCCAATAACTGCTTTTGTAGAAAATAATGCAAGACTTAAAAAATTATTACTACTACCAGTTGCATAAACATTTATACCGGAGTAAGTAAAATCTGAATATCCTCTTACTGATAGTGTACCATAAGTTGTTGGTGCTTGGTTTATTGTTATTTGACCATTACTTATAATTTTCATCCTTTCAGTACCTGTAAGTGTTGTTGTATCAGCCGCTGTTAAAAAATAGATAGCAGTTGATGCATATAAAGCAGATGTTCCACCACCTATTTTTAAGTCGTGATTTCCAGAATATGAATCTGCAAGCATCATCGTCATAGGTAAATTTGCATTTACATAATTAGCCGATGCTATTCTTGTTACTTTTTCAGTGTTATTTGTTCTTGTATATGCATTATTATCTGCTCCTAGTGATAAAGTAACTCCTCCAAAAGCAACATCTAAAGCAGTTGTAGAAAGTGGAGTTGAAGTTCCAATTCCTATCTGTCCACTAGCACTAATAGTCATTCTAACAACAGCATTTGTAGCAAATGAAGTAGAAGCAGTAGTATAATTATTAAAAATAAATCCACTAGATGTACTACCTCCTATTTCAAGTACTGTTGTCGTTCCATCATTTTTTCTAAAAGTAATTAAGCCATAATCATCAGAAGGTCTACCTATAATTCCTAATCCTATTGCTCCAGCAGTTGGTGCTGTTGAGGTTAAAATAGCAAAAGGACTTGTTGTTCCAATTCCAACTGATCCTGTTGTAAATAATGAACTACTTACAGGAGAAAAAATAATGTCTTTTTGGGTTGCAACCATTACATCATCTAATGGATTCATTTTTCTAGATCCTGATGTGTATGCGTATCCTTTTAATATATGAAAATAAGTATATGGTTGAATAAACATTTCATTAGTATTAACAACACCCATTGAATCATAATTTGAAGCTTGGGTTGTTAATAATAAAGTAGATTGAGTAGTAGCAGAAAAAGTACTTCCTATCTGTAATAAAGATAAAGGAGATGAATTTCCTATACCTACATTACCACTTGAACTAACAAATAAAGACCCACTATTAACGTTTAACGAACCAGTCACAAACACAGATCCAGTAAAGTTAGCAGATCCAACATTATTAAAAGCCCCTGAGCTGCTTATGCTTAATGAGCCTGTTATTGAGGGTGAATATATTACCATTTTAATTATTTATTTTCTAGTGCTTCGATTCGTGATTGTAAAGATGTTATTAGTGAGTTTTGTTCTTGGATTGCTTTTACTAGATATAAGTTTAAATTAGATAAGTTAGTATCGTAGTATTCTGTATTATCTAATTTAATAGTACCAATCATATCAGGGAATTTTTCCATTAATTCCTGAGCTATAAATCCTGATATTCTTCTAGATCTTGTTGTTTCATCAAATCCAGATAATTCGTTGTAATTAAATGTTACCGGTCTTATTGCACAAATTTTGTCTAATATATTACTAGCTTCTAAATCTGTAATATTTTCTTTTAATCTAGAATCTGAATAGTTCGTCCAAGCGGTATATCCGTTGGCGCCTGGTTGTCCATTCAATGTTAATTTATATGCACCACTAGCAGCTCCTATATATACATTACCGCCTCCGTAACATATAGTAAGATATCCATTTGAATAATATTGTATATGGCCAGCACTATAAGTGGTAGAGTTTGTTCCAGTAGTCATTTCAATAGTATTATTTACACCATTACCGGTATCTCCCAATAAAATATAGCCTGCTTGTATTGATCCGGCTACGGTTAGAGAATAATTTGGATTGGTGACACCGATTCCTACTTTACCCCCACTTGTAATACGCATTCTTTCTATTCTAGTAGAACTACTATTTGTGCTTGTTGTACTAAATAATATATTATTATTTGTTCCTGTTGGGTTTCCAAGTGCTTCAATATATAAATTACCACTATCATAACCAATAGTGCCTTGTCCTGCTGTATTTAAACCTGATAAGCATAATGCAGAGTTAACAGAACCACCATTTATTTCTAAAAATTTATTAAAACTTGAAGTACTTGTAGGAGCACTTGTTCCTATACCTACACTACCACTAGGTGTAATACGCATTCTTTCGGTAAGAGAACCAGCATCGGTTTTGGTTGAAAAACTTAAAGAACCACCTGTAACTCCAGTAGTAGTATTATTACCACTTATACTTGCAACAACATTATTAGTTGTATTAATATTTGTAAATTTAATTTCACCTACTTGGTTTTCACCTAAGGTTCTATTACCTGCTAGTTCTAAAATACCCCATCTTTCACTTACACTACTTTGTGGTGCTATTGTTACAACGGTTGTACCTGATACTGAGCTTCCTGCATTTGAAATTGTTGTTCCTATTCCTATATTTCCACTAGAACTAATAAAAAAAGCACTGTTATTAACTGCAAACGCAGTTGATGAACCACTGATACTTACTGAACCAGTTATTTGCATTGTGTTAGCAGCTATAGATCCAAATCGCGTAGAACCAGTGACAAAATCCACCGAACTAGTAATCGTTTGCACTACTAACGTTTGTGCCGTTAAAGTTGAAGCAACAGTAAATGTATTCGCAAATGATGCTGTTGCAGCAGAAACTGCATTTGATGCAGATTGTGCTAAAGCAACAAATGATGCTGTTTGTGCATTTGCCACAAACGATGCTGTTTGTGCTGTAAGCACATACGATGCAGATTGTGCTAAAGCAACAAATGATGCTGTAGCAGCATATGATGCAGATGCAACAGAGCCTGATAGCGTTATGCTGCCTGAGGCAATTATATTGCCTGTTACTGTTAGTGAACCTGATATAGTGGGTGAGTTAAGTATCATATTATTTGTTTTCTAAGTATTGTACGCGTGCTTCTAATGTTTCTATTTTAGTCATTGCTTCTTGTAATGCACCAAACATCGCTGGTATCATATTTGTAGATGCTATTGTCCAAATACTTTTTTCATTACCATTAAATTCTTCCTCATCACCTCCTTTACTAATAGCTTCTGGTATTGTTTGATATAATTCTTGGGCAATAAATCCTAATTGATTAGTTGTAGTTTTATCTTTAAAATCAAATTTTCTTAGTTTAGAGTTTTTAACTTTATTCCATTGTTCATTTGTAGAAGCATCTATAATGTTTTCCTTAAATCTAACATCAGAAATATTATTTAAACTTAACTGACCTGTTTCATAACGAATATCTGCTTTATATGAACCTTCACCTGTTCCTGTTCTAAATGATATATAAGAAGTTGAAGAAGCAGTTGCACCATTTACAACAATAGCCATTACATCTCCTGCACCATTCCCATTAAATCTAAATTTATAAGAAGTAATTGTTCCTGCTCCCTCGCCAAATGTTAATTGTCCCGCTGATTGGATACGCATTCTTTCGGTACCTGCAGCATTAGTATTAAATGTAAAGTTACCATAAGAATATAAATTAGTAGAGGTTGAATCCATATAGACTGCAAAATCTATAGTTCCATTACTAATAGCTAATGAATTACCAGCATATGCAACTGTATTTCCTATTTGTAATGTATTTCTTGGAATTGAAGCTCCTATACCTACATTACTTCCTGTCATAGTCATTCTTACAGCAGAGTTGTCAACATCCACAAAACGAAGTTGTGGTGATGTAGAACTACCATATAAATCAATATACCAACTAGTATTGTTGTCTGATGCTCTACCAAAACTTACTTGTCCACCTTCCTGATTTGTATCAACTCTACCTGCTTTAATTTCACCACCTACTACCTCTAGTTTTTGTGATGGAGAAACAGTTCCAATACCTACACTACCTGTAGTAACATAAAAAGCACCAGTTACATTTAAACTACCAGTAAACTTATGAGTATCAGAAGATAATGATCCAAAATTTGTAGAACCTGTAATTGAACTAATACTGGAAGTAATAGTTTGAACAACTAATGTTGTTGCTGTAATAGTACCTACTGTATTAAGACTACCTGTTACTAATAAAGATCCAGTAATTGAAGTAGTACCTATAATGGTTTTAGATCCACTAATAAACACACTACCAGTTATGGTTTTGGTTCCTATTAAGGTGTTTGAACCTGATAAATTTAATGAGCCTGTTAATGATATTGGCATATTATGATAATCTTATTAATATAAAGTTTCCGTTTCTGTATAATCCACCTAATGGTACTCCGCCTGCTGCCGCCGCTGTATCGTCTGCATAATTCAAACTAGCTGATACTTGAGACAATATTACATATGAGCTTTGTATCGGGTTTAAATATGAAGCTGTTGAAGCAAACGATGCACTTGTTGCTGTTAAAGCGTATGAAGCGCTTGTTGCTGTTAAAGCGTAAGACGCTGTTGTAGCGTTTGGAGCTCCATTTATACCACTAAAGTTAGCTACTGCTTTACCTGCTGTAGCGCCTGCAAAATACAATTCAGCATTGTTAGTATCAATTACTTTAATTCCTGCAGGTATAATTACATAATCATTTGAATCATAAACTTCAAAGTTTACATACTTTGAATTTAGATTATGAGTAAATGACCAAGTTGTAGCGGCTGAAGTTTGGCTTAATAGTGAAGTAGATCCTGTAACATATAATCCACCTCCATTACTCATTACTACATAGCCTGTAGTTGCATAATCAAATCTAATTTCAGCTGTATTAACACTTGTACCTATAATATCATTTGGAATAATTTGTTTGTAGCTTGAATCATAAACCTGAACAATAGGGTTTCTAGTGTTCATATTATGATTAAATGACCAAGTGGCGGCAGCTACACTTTGTGTAAATTGTACTGTGTAGCCTGGAGCTGTAGATGCTGTTAAAGCAAATAATGCATATGATGCTGTTGTAGCGTATGATGAACTTACTGCATTTTGTACAAAGGATGCTGTTTGAGCTAATGTTACGAATGATGCTGTAGTAGCATAAGATGCTGTTGTAGCGAATGATGAACTTACTGCATTTAAAATATATGAAGCACTTTGTGCATTTTGTACAAAGGATGCTGTTTGAGCTAATGTTACAAATGAAGACGTTGTAGCATAAGATGCTGTTGTAGCGTATGAAGATGTACCTAATAAGCTACCAGTTAATGATCCTGTAAAGTTTGCTACTCTTGTAAAATCAGCAAACGATCCTGATACTAAGAAACTACCAGTTATTACAGCAGATCCACTGAATGGGAATCCTGCTCCACTACCTCCAGAACCACTAATTCCACCCAATACAGCTA
>Ga0214919_10003100_pt1 | contig 25522 bp, 20 predicted proteins | sample LL1503_MetaG_FD_177994 | JGI IMG/M metagenome (GOLD analysis project Ga0214919, IMG submission 177994) | Freshwater microbial communities from Lake Lanier, Atlanta, Georgia, United States - LL-1503 | ecosystem: Environmental > Aquatic > Freshwater > Lake | place: USA: Georgia | collected... | reverse complement strand
TAAGTACTGCCCCAGCCCAGAACTAGCACCTTGCCTTTGTCAGCACCACTGTCAAGCTTTTGCTCAGGAATATAATCAGCAATCAAGTCTACTTTTTTCTGCCTTGTCTTCACCATGTGTTGGTGGTTGTCTGAATCATAACTAATATTTCCTGTCAAGTCTTGTTTTTCCAAACCACCCACTCTATGTTCAAGACCTGGAGTACCAGGGATCGCCCAAGGACGAACTAATTTTTCATCTCTGTGATAAGGCTGAAATTTTCCATTCGCATCGAAATAGTTTTCATTTTTTTCGGAAGCAAAAGAAACTTTAATTTCTTGTAAATCAGCAGCAACAGGGAATTTCCATGGTTCGGCACCATTGGCAATATAACCATCACTCAAAAATATTACAGGCGTCATGTGTTGAACACTAATTCTCACTGCTTCATAAACTGCAGCAAAACAATCGCTGGGAGTAGAGGCAGAAACTACCGGCATCGGACACTCGCCATTACGGCCATAATAAGCCTGCAACAAATCACTTTGTTCTGTCTTGGTAGGTAACCCTGTACTAGGTCCACCTCTTTGAACATTAATAATCAGCAACGGTATTTCTAACATCACCGCAAGCCCCATCGCCTCTGCTTTCAATGCCATTCCTGGTCCGCTGGTAGTGGTAACACCCAGGCTACCACCATAACTAGCACCAATAGACGAAGTAATAGCAGCTATTTCATCTTCCGCCTGAAAAGTCTTGATTCCGAAATTTTTATATTTACTCAAGTCATGCAAAATATCACTTGCAGGAGTAATGGGATAACTTCCTAAAAAAAGCTGGAGTCCACTTTTTTGCGATGCCGCTATCAATCCATAAGCTAGTGCCTGATTACCCATGATAGAACGATAAACGCCTGGCTCCATCTTAGCTTTTTCAACCGTATAGCGAGTGGTAAATGTTTCTGTAGTATCTCCGTAATTATATCCAGCCTGCAATGCTTTGACATTACTTTCAAATATCTCAGGTTTTTTACCAAATTTATCTTTGATGAATTGGATGGTATTATCCATTTCACGATTGTACATCCAATATAAAAAACCCAACACAAACATATTTTTTGCGCGGTCTTTTTCCTTCATACCCATGGTGAAATCCTTCAATGCTTCGCGAGTCATTTTGGTAACATCCATTTTGATGAGCTCATAACCCTCTAGGCTATTGTCTTCTAGCGGATTTCCTCCTTCTGGGTAATTGGCAAGACGCAAGTTTTTAGCATCAAAACCTTCTATGTTCGCGATGATTACACCACCTGATTTTAATCCCTTCAAATTTACTTTTAATGCCGCAGCATTCATCGCTACCAACACATCACAAACATCACCTGGCGTAAAAATCCGGTCACTACTAAACCGAAGTTGGTAACCACTCACTCCAGGAAGAGTTCCTATTGGAGCCCTTATCTCTGCAGGAAAATCGGGGAAAGTTGCTAAGTCAATGCCTAGCATAGCAGTGTTGTTAGTAAACTGACTTCCTGTTAACTGCATACCATCGCCACTATCTCCAGCGAATTTTATTACCACTTCTTTTAAAACCTGTTCTTTGATACTCATATAATCAAACTTTAAAGATTACTGCAAGTTACTGTTAAATTAATTTTAATAATCAATGCGTAAAAACTTTATCCGACATCGTTATCGATGCTTGTTTTAATAAAACCAAGAAGCAGATTATTGATAAATCTTCTTTTTTAGCTTTCCTAGCATAAAGTACAGGACTATACTGGGTTTCTTGCTATATCAAAAACATCAAAAACTCCATCATTTTGCTCAATAACGCTTCGAATCGATTGTTATTAATTTATAGGGAGCATTTTAAAAGAACTTTGCTAATCTTTAACAACATAAATTATTTTAAATTGAGTATCATTTGTTAAAATGATTTAATTTTAGTTTCTAAAAAGTTAACTATGGAATTATTTAAATCTGGCAATCCCACACTTTCTGAAAAAGCATTTAAGAACACCCTGTACATTGATCAAAACAATTCAATGACGGTAAGGGGTACCCTAAACAAGTTTGGCTTTATGTTTTTAATGTTGATGGGAACCGCCTATTATTCTTGGAAAGAATATGCAGGAGGAGGAAACGTACAACCACTTATTTGGGGTGGTGCTATTGGCGGCCTTGTAATCGCACTGGTTATTATGTTTAAGAAAGAATGGTCTCCCTATCTTGCACCATTGTATGCATTGTTAGAAGGTTTGTTTATCGGAGCTATTTCTGCTTATTACAATGATGCCTTTGCAACAAAAATGCCTAACATCATCATGAATGCAGTTGGACTAACTTTTGGAACAGCTATCTCTATGTATTTTTTGTATAGCTTTAAAATTATTCAAGCAACTGAAAAATTTAAGGCCATTGTGTTTACTGCCACTGCTGGTATTGCAGTATTTTATTTAATCGCGATGGTAGTAAGAATGTTTGGAGTAGAAATGGCTTTTTTACATGAAGGATCATTGATGGGAATTGGTTTTTCATTGGTAGTAGTTGCCATTGCAGCATTGAATCTAATCCTAGATTTTGATATGATGGAAAGAGGTGCTGAAGCTGGTGCACCTAAATATATGGAATGGTATGGCGCTTTTGGATTAATGGTAACCATCGTTTGGTTATACCTTGAAATACTGCGACTGCTGTCAAAACTTAGCAGTAGGAAATAATTATTTTAAATTCAACTAGCTATATTTTTAACCAATTTTCAGTTCGCTTATTAAACGATTCATTGCTATGCTAAATTCAAGAAGAAAATTTATCCAAACAGCCTCCCTTGCGGTGGTGGGCGCTAGTTTAACACCGAGTGCTTTATGGTCTTACCCAACTACTTTGGCAGATACCAAGCGATTGATTGGTATACAATTATATTCTGTGCGCGACGACATGAATAAAAATCCATTAGAGACCTTGACTGCTTTGTCGAAAATGGGTTATCAATATGTTGAGCATGCCAATTATGTGAACCGTAAATTTTATGGATGGTCTGCAGCGGAGTTTAAAAAAGTATTAGATGGCTTGGGTTTAAAAATGACTAGTGGACATACTGTAATGGCTCCAAACCATTGGGACAATGCTACCAAAAAATTTACGGATGAATGGAAGTTTACTGTTGAAGATGCAGCAACGCTGGGACAAATATTTGTTATTAGTCCTTCGATGGATCAAAAGCTCAGAAGTACTTATGATGGATTAATGACGCTGCTAGATATGTTTAACAAATCCGGCGAATTGTGTAAGGCTAATGGAATGAAATTTGGATACCACAACCATGAGTTTGAGTTTAGAACAAAAATAAATGGCAGTACCGTTTACGATATTATCCTTCAACATACTGATCCTAAGTTGGTAGTTCATCAATTAGACATTGGTAATATGTATGGTGGTGGCGGAAGGGCAGCTGAATGGATTAAAAAATATCCAGGACGTTTTCAATCCCTGCATGTTAAGGATGAAATTAAAACCGGCACCGTTGAGATGAAAGATGTTTACGAAAGTACGCTGCTTGGAACTGGAATCATTGATCCAAAAGCTGTTGCTTTGTTAGCTAAAAAAATTGGTGGCTCACAACATTTTATTATTGAACAAGAGTCTTATCAAGGTCTGACTGAACTTGAATGTGCTAAGAAAAATTTAGAAATTATAAAAACCTGGGGGATTTAATTTCTCTCCTATTGTTACAAAAAAGCGTCAACTAGTTGGCGCTTTTTTTATGATTATAATTGTTATTTAACGCCCTCGAATAAAAAGTGCTAGAAATTTGAAATGTCAGCCGTTAAAAAATCAATCCGCCGCGGTGGAGGCACTCTCTCTAAAGAAAAATACTCTACCGGCGAGTTCCTTGATTTTAGGCTGATATTTAAAATTTCATCCGCCGCGGCGGATTGATTTTTTTTGTTACTTTTTTGCATCAAAGCAAAAAAGTAAAAGCAATCTATTCCAAAGGATATCCAAGTATCAATCATGTAGTTAATTTGTTTTACTAAAAGCAAAACGAAAAAGATATTAATAATTAAACTGAATATCTAGTAGTTTTTTACAAATTAATTTTAATCAAAAACTTAACCGAAAGTGCGCTTATCACTTTTTAAAGCTCAACTATTTTACTATAAATTATCTAGCAGATCCTTTACTTTCTCTTTAATAAAATCCCTCACTTCATTAAACTCCTTAGGTTCCATATGTTTAGGATCGGGTATTTGCCAGTCAATAAATTGTTTTGCTGGCATCCAGGGACAGGCATCTCCGCAGCCCATGGTAACTACTGCATCAAATGGTGCAAAACCTTTAACGTCATCTAAACTCTTGCTGTCATGGATACTTAGGTCATATCCAAGTTCTTTCATGGCAGCAATAGCTTTAGGATTTACTATGCCACTTGGTTTGCTTCCTGCACTGTATGCTTCTATTTGCTGACCACCTAATATTTTTGCAAAAGCCTGGCTCATTTGTGAACGGTTGCTATTTTCAACACAAACAAACAAGAGCTTCATTACTTCGAATGGTTTTTTTATGCCTGATTGATTTTTTTTCACCCTTTATTTTAAATTTAGAATTAGGTGAATTTAATGAACATTTTTTATAAAAGATTCTAGTCAAAATTCCGCAAACAAAAAAGTGCCGGCATAGCCAGCACTTTTTTTAGTCTAATCCTTTTTTATAAACTACTCTCTTCCATCCAATAAATTACCCAATCCTCCTAAAACACTACCCTCTTCTTTTCTAGTAGAACCGCCATATTGCATGATACGTCCGGCCAGTCTACTGATTGGAAGTGATTGTAACCACACTTTTCCAGGCCCTTTCAAAACGGCAAAAAATAAACCCTCTCCTCCAAACATAAAGTTTTTAATACCCTTTACCATTTCGATATCAAAGTCAACCTCTGATGTATAAGCAACCACACAACCTGTATCTACTTTTAGTATTTCACCGGGCAATAAATCTCTTTCCACAACAAAGCCACCAGCATGGGCAAATGCTAGTCCGTCTCCCTCCAATTTCTGCATTATAAATCCCTCGCCTCCAAAAATACCTGTCCCTAGTTTTCTTTGAAACTCAATTCCAATGCTTACTCCTTTGGCTGCACATAAAAAGGCATCTTTTTGTGCAATGATTTTTCCACCTAAATTTTTTAGATCAAATACGATAATCTTACCAGTATATGGAGAGGCAAAGCTTACCTTCTTTTTTCCTTGACCCACATTGGTAAACGCAGTCATAAACAAACTCTCGCCTACGAGTAAACGCTTTCCTGCACTAAATAATTTTCCCATAAATCCACCCGATTGCTCTTGGCTTCCATCACCAAAAATCGTTTGCATTTCAATGCCATTTTCCATCATCATAAAGGCGCCGCTTTCTGCGATGGCAGTTTCATTGGGGTCTAATTCAATTTCAACAAATTGGAGTTCTTCTCCGTAAATTTTGTAATCAATTTCGTGGTTGCTAATCATAGTAATTTTTTTATGAAGTTAATGTTTACAATTATTCTAAAACAAAAAAGCCGAATTTTAGTTCGACTTTTTTGTTAAAAATTTTTAGCCTTTCTAAAACCAGCTTTCATTCCACTTATCATTGGAACCAATTCCCTTTGATTTTCTTCTTTTCACATTGCTACGATGTCTCCACAAAGCAACAATCATCAAAGGCATAAAAAGTAATGTAAACGGAGGTATACCCAGCATACTAATCCATTTACCGCCAAACATTCTTCTCATGGGTCTTCTCAACCTTTCTGCTATCAAGTACATTGCAGGCACCATAATCAACGTCATAAAGAACGCAAAAGTTAAACCGAAAATAATAGTCCAGCTGAGCGGTTTCCAAAAGGTTGCATTGTCGCCACCAAAGAAAATATGAGGATTAAAATCTGCAAACATTTTTACAAAATCTACATTAAATCCAATTGCTAGTGGAACCAATGCAAGAATGGCGGCCAAGGCTGTTAGTAAAACCGGAATGATACGGGTTTTGCCTGCTTTAATCACCGCTTCCCTTGTCTTCATTCCTCTTGATCGCAACTCATCGGCAAATTCAATTACCAATATACCATTCTTCACTACTATCCCCGCCAAGCCAATAATTCCAATGCCAGTCATGACCACCGACACTTCCATTTTAGTGATACCAAAACCTATCAATACACCGATCACACTAAAAATAATTTCTGTCAAAATGATAACCGATTTGCTGACAGAATTGAACTGCAAAACAAGAATAAACAAAATCAATAATAAAGCAATGACAAGCGCCTTCGATAAAAAAGCACCCGTCTCTGCTTGTTGCTCCCCTTCACCCGTTTGACGTATCGTAGCATCTTCAGACTTATTAGTGAATGCTTCAATATGCTTTGCCAGCTGATCGTTGACTTCCGTAGGGGTGAAGCCAGACAATACATTAGAACGCAAAGTGATCACCCGCTTTAAATTTTTTCTTTTTACACTTCCCAAAGTACTTGTAAGATCCACCTTGACCAAACTAGTAATAGGCACCCTTTTCACCACTCCGTTTGCTGCCATGTCCCTAAAAACAATTTCCATGTTTAGCAAATCACTTAAACTTTTACGCTGCGGTTGCTGGTTGCGAATCTGAATTTTATATTCCTCTTCACCTTCTTTTATCTTGGAGGCCTCTTTTCCAAACAAGGCGGACCTGATTTGCATTCCTATCTGTGCGCTGCTTACCCCAGCTACCAATGCCCTTTCTCGATCAACGGTAAGCGTTATCTCAGGATTACTTAAATCTACATCCATCTTTAACTCCTCTACTCCCGGAATATTGATTGAATCTAGATAGTTCTTTAACTTAACAGAAGTTTTAATCAAATCATTAAACTCATCACTCGAAATTTCAATATTGATAGGAGGCTCTGTTGGTGGCCCACTCTTTTCCTGATCTACTGAAATCTCAGTACCAGGTATTCCTTTTAACTCATTTCTTATTGCATCCAAGTAAGGTGCAGTTGAATTTCCATGCCGCTTTTCAAACTCTACAAAAGAAATTTGTAGTCTACCCAATTCACTTCTTGTAGTTCGATCACCAGATTGTGGATCACTTGCTCCAACTGCTACGTTGGATATCACACTCTCTACTAGCGGATTGGATTTAGTTTTTAATACCCCTAATACTTTATTAATTCTATTCTCTAAAATATGCGTAACTGAGTCGGTATACTTTACCGAAGTCCCAACAGGCAACTTTAAATACACATAAATAAAATTAGGATCGCCTCTTGGGAAAAACACCACCGGCACTTTACGTACTCCAAAGAATATTATTGAAAGAAAAAATAATCCAATGGTTCCTAATAAAAGATATACCGGCCTCCAACCATTTAATGACCATTTTAATAAATTTTCATAATGATCCATAATCCATGGTAAAGCATTGTTTTGAAAACGATGAATGGCTTTATTCAATACATATTTATTAAACACCATTAACAAGGCGAAAAATAACAATAGGTTGCCAAAGAAATGTTGGATACTTCCCGGGTTAACCACATCAGTTCCTCTTACAATACCTTCTAATGAGGCATTCTGAATCATTCCAATAATATTAAAAATGATTCCAACGACAACGATAATCCAGAAAATTGGTTTGCGGAATAAAGATAAGGTGGATTTCTTTTCACCCTCGGGATGATTCATGAAATCAACCGCAAAAACTGGATTAATGATAAACGCTACTATTAAGGAAGCCGTCAAAGTAAAGATGAGCATAGTAGGTAGATACACCATAAACTTACCGATGATACCAGGCCAAAAAAGCAGTGGAACAAAAGGTGCTAAAGTGGTAAGTGTGCCCGCTAAAACTGGCAACCATACTTCTCCTGCTGCCATTCGAGCACTGTTTTGGGAACTGATTTTGCCTTTGCCCTCTATAAAAATTCGATGCGTATTTTCAATTACTACAATCGCATCATCAACGATAATCCCAAGACCAAAAAGTAGCGCAAATAATACGATAAAATTTAAGGTGACATGTGCGCCTACAATCATATCCGCTGCAGGTAAAAACATGAATGCCACAAACATACTAAGCGGCACACTCAGTGCAACAAAGAACGCATTGGTAACACCCATAAAAAACATCAAGATAATTAGTACCAATATAAACCCTATCACAATAGAGTTTACTAAATCATGAAAGGAGGTTCTAGTTTGTTTACTTTGATCAGCAGTAATCACCACCTTTAGATCTTTAGGGAAATCTTTCTCCTGCATTTCCTTAACAATTGCCTTAACACCATCACTTGTTTCAATCAAATTTTCACCCGCTCTTTTAATAATATTTAACGTGATTACATTTTGACCATTTAAACGCGCATAACTTTCTCTCTCCTTAATCGTATCTCTCACCTCTGCGATGTCTTTCAAATAAATAGGAAAACCAGATGTATTTCTTACCAACACTTTCTCAATATCCGAAGCAGTTTTAAACTGCCCTTTCAATTGAATATTTCTCCGCATATTACCGAGTTCCAAGAGCCCACCGCTGATATCTAAATTTTCTCTATTCACCGCATTGGCAATGTCATCATAGGTTACGTTGGCAGCCTGCATTCTATAATTGTCAACATTAATTTGAAACTCTCGTTCGGTAGCTCCTACCATGTCCACACGATTCAACTGCTTGAGTTCTTCTATTTTACTCATTAAATCAGAAGCGTATTTTTCTAATCTCACTAGATCGTAATTGCCACTCACGTTTACATACATGATGGGCTGCTCACTTAAACTAATTTCTAAAGCCGTTGGTTCTTGAGTAAGGTCTTTTGGTAAATCTTTTTTTGCCTTGTCGATGGCATCTTTTATTTTTTGTAGCGCAACATCAGTTTTTGAACTTGTCTCAAACTCCACTGTAATAGCAGAATAATCTTGCTGAGAACTACTCGTTACTTTTTTAATTTTAGCACCGGTAATTCCTTTGATCTGCTTTTCGAGCGGCTTGGTAACTAGGTTTTCAATGTCTCGAGGCGAATTTCCTACATAAACCGTCTGCACATAAATAGTAGGAATTACAATATCAGGAAATTGTTCCTTCGGCAACGTTACAAATTGGTATACGCCTGCCATCGTTACAAATAACGTTAGTAAATAAATGGAAGTTTTATTTTTTATACTCCAGGTCGTAGGCCCAAATTCCTTGAACTTTTTTGCTAAATTGTCTAATACATTCATACAATTAATTTTATCTATTTCCTTGATAACATAATCCGCAGGAAAGATTTTTAACCTTTATTCCATAATAAATAAATGGAATTCAGGATGTTATTATTTAAAAAATTATAATTTTTCATCTCATCAAAGAGTAACCCATTTAATAAAAAAGGCTCAGAGTTTCTTCAGCTAATTCTAAAATTTACTTAACTGTTATCGACTGCCCTTCATACAAACTTTGAAAGCCTGCATTGATTAGCACATCGCCTTCTTTCAAACCAGCCTTCACTTCTAACATTTCTCCATTAATATATCCAATAACGATTGGTCGCTTGCGAGCCACCATTTTACCAGATTCAGTGGTTGCTACCATAACAAATTTTCCATTGTCATCATTTTGCAAAGTACCGATTGGAATATTGATAACATTCGCTGCGCTGTAATCCTTAATTTTCATCAGCGCTATTTGATTGGGTTTAATTAACGGGTCAGAAGGTAATTTTGACTCTACAATAAAACCTCTTGACAAGGGGTCAATGGATGCCCCTACGAAAGTCAACTTTCCTACAAAGGTCTTATTAATATCTTGCACAAAAGTTTCAATCGGAGCGCCCTTTGAAATATTGGGTAAATAATTTTCAGGGATATTTCCAATCACTTTAAGAAGGCTATTGTTTACAATTTTAATCTGTGCAACCCCTAAAGCACTCATTCCTGTAAAAATTTCTCCTACCCGAATATTTACTTCATTTGCAATTCCATCCACATCACTAACTACATTGGTAGTCTTAAGTTGTTCTTGAATTGTTTTTACATTTTCCTCTGTAGCTTTCAACTGATTTTCTAAGGTAGCCACATTATTTTTAGCAGTTATTACCTGTACTTCAGATCCAATGTTTTGATCCCAAAGATTTTTTTGACGCTGATAAATATTGTTCGCGAAAGACAATTGTGTCTTTATTGATTCGATTCCTTGTAACGCAGCCGCTACATTCTGACGAACAATCGCATCGTCCAATTTCATTAATAACTGACCTTTTTTTACATAACTACCCTTTTGTACAAAAATTGCTTTCACCTGACCAGGAGCTCCTCTTGGAGTAATGATACTAATATTTTCAGCATCTATCTTGCCTTGCAGTTCAATGAAATGATCAAAATTAGTAAGCTGCAAGGTTTGAACCGATACCAACTTTGGCTTTTGTGCACCAGCTTTGCTTGAATCTAATAAATCAATCTCTCCCTCCATTTTTTTTATTTGCTCTTCCAAAGTGGTTTTTTGAGATTTCAATTTTTCGAGTGCTGCCTTCTTCTCGCCTAATGCCAAACCATTTTCTTTACTGTTGCTTCCACAAGAAGATAATAATAGAATTGCCAAAGCGCTGAGTACTAAATATTGTTTCATCGATTGTTGTTTATTTTTTTATTATTAGTTGTTAACTTTTATTTTTATAGATCCTTATAATTTTCCAGCTGCTTTTAAATAATCAATCTTAGCTGAAATAGCGTCATACAATGCTCCGTAATAATTATTTTGAGCAACCTTTAATTCGGTTTGAGCATTGTATATTTCCTGATTACTTCCTAGACCTTCTGTGAATTTCTTTTGTGTAATTCGAAAAACATCTTCTGCTAATTGTATGTTTTGCTTCTGTACATCAGCAGTAAGGATGGCAGATTTCATTTTTATCCTTGCCTGAATAACTTCATAATCCATCGATTCTTTTGCCTGCTGTAAACTATTGTTTGATTTATCGAGCGCAAATTTTGCACTCGCAATTTTTGACCTTCTTGCAAATCCATCAAAAATAGGAACCGCAATTTTTAACCCAATCAATGAAGTGGTAAACCAATCTCCTTTGTCGAAAAAATTAAATGAATTGCGCTGTGCATTTTTTGAATAGGAACCAAAAGCAGCCACCGTAGGAATTCTACTTAAATTATACCGCTTAATATTATAACCATTCATTTTTGAAGCAAGCGTTAATAACTGGATTTCTTTTCTATCAGAATAATGAACGCTATCCTCCATGATATTGGATTTTAATTCTCCTTCAGTCAATGAATCCGTTAATACCAACTCTTCTTTTTGAGGCATATTTAATAAAAATTTCAACCCTGCATTACCAACATACAACTGATTGATTACCTTTTCCTTTTCGGTGGTAAGATTATTTAGTTGCACTACTAATTTGTCGACATCCAATTTTTCTGCAAATCCATTTTTATAAATTTCTTTTGTGTCATGGAGTAGTTTTGTAAATCGATCAATGTTGGCTTCTAAACTTGATAGTTGACTTTTGCCTACAACTAACTGATAATAAATTTTATAAATATTTGCTTTAATTTGCTCGGCTGTTACTTCTGCATATTTCTTTGAGAGTTCCATCGCTGCACTTCTAGCTTGTAGCCCAACAAATACTTGTCCGTCAAATAAAAGTTGAGAAAAATCTAGCCCAGCGTTAGAAGTCCAAGGTGTACCAAATTGAAGGGGCAGGTTTCCAAAATTTCCTCCATTGGGCATGGTAATCGGATTGCCAGCTCCATTTTTTACTCCCTCCTGTTTTAATACGTTGTAAGTAGCTGGAGATATAAAATTGGGGATTGATTGTACCGGCACATTAAAATAATGTATCGTATTGACAGATCCATTAATTTGAGGGAATGCAGCCGCGGTAATTTCACGATTGGTTTGTTCCTGAATTTTAATATCGATCAGTGCATTTTTTACCTGAACAGCATTTTTTAATCCATAATCAACTGCCTGCTTTACAGAAAATTCATTCCTGTTTTGAGCCATTGAAAATTGAATTGTACTAAGCAATACAGTACCGAAAATCATTGCTTTTCCTAACCTATTTGTTTTCATGATTACTTGGTTTAATTCTCTCTTTTAAATATTGATTGATCATGCTATACCCTTTGGAGGAAGCAAGTCCAAATAGAAAATGAATAATGAGCTCTTGCTCTATTTGCACAAGATGCTTTTTTAGTTTATTTTGAAATTCAGGATTAAAAGGAAGCATGATACTTTCCAATCGATACCTAGCCAAAATATCTAAATCGATGTCTTCTCTATAATAACCTTCTTGAATACCTCTCTTCATGTTTTCTCGGATAATAGAATACACATATCCATCTTTGTACTGCTGAAATTGATCAAATGCCTTGGGGTGATATTTGTGCATATCATAAATTATCGAAGGATTCATGGTACCAAATAGGGATACTATCCTATCGAGGGCTAAGAAAATTTCATGCACTGCATTGGAGGAGGAGGTCCTATCCAATTCACAAAGATTTTGGTTACGCGTTAGCTCATCGCTAATTACTGCCACTACCAGTTCATCCTTATCGGAGTAATACTGATAGATGGTCTTTTTACTCATACCCAAACCGCCAGCAATGTCATCCATACTCACGCTACGCAAGCCATATTGCATAAAAAGGCTATTCGCCTTTTCCAAAATTCTTTCTGCGGTAGGTGATTCTATCATAATGAGGCGTAAAACTACGGAAACTTTTAGTGTAACCAAAGTTTCTATGGTAAATATTTACAATTTGTTAACATTTAGAATGCGCATCGGAATTCAATGGATTAACTTTGTCGTATAAATTTTCTTTTCAAAAAATGAGTGTAGGCTTAAATTGCGACTCATTAATAAGCAGATTTTTAAATTTCAAAAGGTAAATAACCTCTAAATAACTACTCATGAAAAAATCTTCTGGATACAAAAGATTAATCCAGTTCTTTTTACAAGGACTATTGATATTGGCTCCCATTGCCATTACTTTTTGGGCAATTAGCAGCCTGTTTAACTTTGTAGATGGCATTTTACCCAATCTTTTGCACATCGCAATGCCGCAATTAATGGCTGATTCTCAAGGAAATATGCAGCATATCACCGGACTTGGCTTTGTGGTAGTGATCTCACTAGTTATTGCCGTGGGATATGTTTCATCTAATTATATAGGAGGCAAGATTGTAGATGCTTTCGACAAATTGCTCGAAAAAACGCCTGGCATTAAATTTATTTACTCTACCCTCAAGGACTTTTTTGAGGCTTTTGCTGGTGAAAAAAAGAAATTTACCCAGAATGTATTGGCCAATGTAGATGACAATGATGTATGGCGGGTTGGATTTATTACGCAAGACAATATGGAAAAATTTGGGTTCACCGATTATGTGGCCGTATACATCCCAATGGCCTATTCAGTTGCGGGCAACGTATACATCATACCCAAAGAAAGAATTCGACCCATTACCAACATTAGCGCTGCACAAACAATGAAATTTGCAGTAAGCGGCGGGGTCACCGATGTAGTAGACCATACTCCGTTTGCCCAAGCCCATCAAGAAATTGAAACACCACCAACGACTGAATGATGCTATCCAATTTTTAAAATTATGCCGATTTTACTTGCACACAGCCTTTGGCATTGTTAATTTAAAGGTCTGTTAGAGCAGAAGTATTCTTTTACCCTTCTCTTCATTTGCTAACAGAAAAATTGTTTGCAATGAAGTATTTATTTTTATTTTTCAGCTGCTGCCTCTCAACCTCTTGCGCTTATTGTTGGGGGTTTTTTGCACACCAAAAGATCAACTACCTAGCTGTATTTTTATTGCCTCCTGAAATGATGGTATTGTATAAACCCAATATTGAATTTCTCTCTGAGCATGCGATTGATCCTGATAAAAGGAGATATGCTGTAAAAGATGAAGGTCCCCGTCATTATATTGATATTGATCAATACGGGCAATATCCCTATCCTAGTCTTCCTCATTCTTGGAATGATGCTGTAGAAAAATATACTGAGGATTCACTAAAAATGCATGGCATTGTACCATGGCATATTCAAACGATGCTTAACAGACTTACCCTAGCATTTAAAGAAAAAGATTTTGGTAAAATCATGAAAAACAGTGCTGAGTTAGGCCATTATGTTGCAGATGCCCATGTGCCCTTACATGCCAACAGTAATCACAATGGTCAGAATAGCAATCAAAAAGGTATTCATGGATTTTGGGAAAGCCGGGTACCTGAATTGCTTGCAGAAAAGGAATTTAATTTTTTTATTGGCAAAGCAATTTATATTAAAAATACTGGTGCCTACATTTGGTCGAGGGTACTGGAAAGTGCGCTAGCAGCCGATTCTGTTTTAACCTTTGAACGTGAGCTGACTCGTTCATTTCCTATCAATCAAAAATTTAGTTTCGAAAATCGAAACGGTTTATTAATCAGACAATATTCTACTGATTTCACTATTGCTTACAACAAAATGCTAAAAGGAATGATTGAAAGAAGAATGCGATTGTCTATTTTTTCCATTGCTTCGCTTTGGTATACCGCTTGGGTAAATGCGGGTCAGCCAGATTTAAAAGGCTTATCCAAAAAATCTTTTACTGAAACAGACAACAAAGAATTTGAAATATTAAATGAAAATTGGAAATCAAGTACAAAAATGATTGGGAAGCAAGAAGAATAAATCTCAACACATTAAAAAAATAAAAATTGGAAAGGTTGCATTTACATACAAAAAAGGGTGAATTCAACATAAAAATTGAATATTCTAAGTTTAAGCTTAACCAAAACAGAAAAAGTTTTCTGTTTTCCTTCAAAACTTACCCATCAATTGGGTACTTTTGCAATCTGAAAAAAATACACATCAATCAATAATAGAAATCTGTGGTACATAATTTCAATGCGGGCCCTTCTATTTTACCCAAAGAAGTTTTTCAACAAGCTGCTGAAGCAGTGTTGAATTTCAATGGTAGTGGCTTGTCTATTTTGGAATTAGGTCACCGCACGCCAAGTTTTGAAGCAGTGATGAGTGAAGCAAGAGGATTGGTAAGAGAGCTGATCCAATTAGACGACCAGCATGAAGTATTGTTTTTGCATGGAGGCGCCTCTACCCAGTTTATGCAAGTGCCAATGAATTTGTTAGATGACAATGAAACAGCCGCTTATGCAGATACAGGGGTATGGGGAACCAAGGCAATTAAGGAGGCAAAACTTTTTGGTAAAGTAGAAGTAGTTTGTTCTGGTAAAGAAAGCAATTATACTACCATTCCAAAAGATTTTGCAGTACCCAATGATGCCAATTATTTTCACATTACTACCAATAATACCATTTACGGAAGTCAGTGGCAAAAGATTCCTTTCACTAGCATTCCTTTAATAGCGGATATGAGTAGCGACATATTTAGCAGGGTGATTGATTTCAATGCCTTCGACTTAATATATGCAGGTGCACAAAAAAACATGGGGCCAGCTGGGGTAAACTTGGTAGTAGTAAAGAAATCAATTTTAGGCAAGATAAAGCGTACCATTCCCACCATTATGGATTACCGCAATCATATCAATGAGGGTAGTATGCTCAATACACCGCCTGTTTTTTCAGTCTTTGTTTGTATGCTTACCCTTCGTTGGCTAAAGTCTCAAGGCGGAGTTGCTGCAATAGAAAAACTAAATGAGGCAAAGTCTACATTACTCTATAACGAGATTGATGAAAATCCATTTTTCCGTGGTACGGTTGACAAAGCAGATAGAAGTAAAATGAATGTTTGTTTTGTAATGAACGACCCTACCTTAGAGAAGTCTTTTCTCAACCTAACAAAAGAAAAAAATATTGTGGGTATAGAAGGACATCGATTGGTAGGCGGTTTCAGAGCATCTTTATACAATGCCTTACCCATTAGCAGTGTAACAGTTTTAGTGGATACAATGAAAGAATTTGCTGCGGCCAATTCATAAAAATAACAATACATTCTAGATTAGTTAATATTTAATGATGATCACGATTCAACCTTTTAGAGCGCTAAGACCCGAAGCACAGCATGCCAAACAAGTAGCATCCCGACCTTACGATGTACTGAACAGTAAGGAGGCAAAAATAGAGGCTCAAGGTAACCCCAACAGTTTTTTACACATTACCAAAAGTGAGATTGATTTACCTGAAGAAGTGGATATTCACTCACAGCAGGTTTATGATACTGCAAAAAATAATCTAGATGCATTTGTTAGTAGAAATATTTTATTTCGTGAAAGCAAAGCTTGCTATTATATCTACCAACTAATAATGAATGGTAGAAGTCAGACAGGCTTGGTTTGTGGTAGCAGTGTAGATGATTACGAAAATGACCTCATCAAAAAGCATGAGTTCACCAGACCTGAAAAAGAAAAAGATAGAATCAATCATATCACCACCACTGGTGCACAAACGGGCAATGTATTTTTAGCCTATCGAAATGTAGCAGAAATCGACGAAGTGATCAGCAAATGGCAAAAAGAAAAAAATCCTGTTTACGACCTAATGGCTGAAGATGGTATTCAGCATAGCATATGGATTATCAATGATTCGGATACCAACGATTTAATAAGCGAATTGTTTAAAACCAAAGTCCCATTCACCTACATAGCTGATGGGCATCACAGAGCGGCTTCTGCAGCTAAAGTTAGAAAGGCTTTAGGCAAAGATGCAACCGAGGGAGCTAATATTTTCTTAACTACTTTATTTCCTTCTGATCAATTACATATCATGGATTATAACCGGGTAGTAAAGGATTTGAATGGGCTAGAGAAAGCAACATTTATTGAAAAATTATCCGATTCGTTTATGGTCGAAAAAGCAGAGAAAGCTTTTTCACCGAGCAATCTTCACCAGTTTGGATTGTACATTGGCAAACAATGGTATAGCCTTACTGCCAAAGAAAATACTTATACCCACGATCCAATTGGAATTTTAGATGTAACCATTTTACAAAATAATTTATTAGATCCTATCCTAGGCATCAAAGATCAACGTACGGATCAACGAATAGATTTTGTAGGAGGCATTCGTGGATTGGAAGAGCTTGAAAAAAGAGTAGATAGCGGCGAAATGGCCGTCGCTATTAGCCTTCACCCTGTTAGCATTCAGCAGTTATTTGATATTGCAGACAGCGGAAATGTAATGCCACCCAAAAGCACATGGTTTGAGCCCAAACTAAGAGACGGATTACTCACCCACTTAATAGGCTAGTTTTCAAATACACATTTAGAGCTGACATTGCTGTTTATTTTTTCATTGTATTTGTTAAATGAAAAAGTAAATAGCAAGATCTATTGACAGCAATTCAAAAAATCTAATTGATAGCACAATCAAAAATGAATATTTTATCTTTTAACTAGATATCATTACTTTTATGGGGATGAAATTAATTCCCATAACTCTTTTTTTTGCGAGTCTTTTTTGTAGTGTTCAATTAAGCAATGCTCAGTCTGCAACTCAACTGCAAGAGACAGCTAGGTCTTTTATGCAAAAAGGTGATTTTAACAACGCTTCGCTACTACTTAAGCGTGCATCCATTGCCGATCCCAATAATATTGAAATAACAAAAAATCTAGCCTTATCTTTTTATTTTCAAAAAGAGTATGATAAAGGGCTTGATGCCATAAAAAGTATTATCGATAAAGAAGAGTCGGATGACCAATGCTATCAAATAGCCGGTAATCTTTATAAGCAGTTAGAACAAACCAAAGAATGTGAAAAGTTATTTAAAAAGGGAATTAAAAAATTTCCTAAAAGTGGGGCACTCTACAATGAATTAGGTGATTTACTATGGGCACAAAATAACAAAGAAGCCATTCATCAGTGGGAAAAAGGTATTGAAAATGATCCCAATTATTCTAAAAACTATTACAACGCTTGTAAATATTATCAGCGCAGTGCAGATTATGTTTGGAGCATTTTATATGGAGAAGTATTTGTTAATATGGAACCACTCAGCACAGGCTCGCCTGAGATAAAGTCAATCATATTAGAAAGTTATAAAAAAATATTTTCTGAAGAGGATGAAAAAAAAGAAAATACTGAGACAAGTAAATTTACCACTGCTTTTCTCAAAAACATTCACAAACAAAACCTTGCATTATCAACCACATTCAATGCCGAAACCCTTACTATGATAAGGACTAGGTTTATTCTAGACTGGTCAAATGAATATGCCAATAAATATCCCACCCGTCTTTTTGATTACCAACGCCAACTAATTCAAGAAGGAATGTTTGAGGCTTATAGTCAATGGCTATTTGGAATCGTACAAAATTTAACTTCTTACCAAAATTGGATTTCCAATCATTCAGAGGAGTACAAGGAGTTTGCCAATTTTCAATCTGGCAGAGTCTTCAAGGTTCCAATAGGCCAGTATTACCGTCTTTCCAATTAAAGATTCTGCAAAAGCAGTACTCATTTTTAATTTAAAACCCCAGCTAGTCGCAGAGAAAGCTTTTTTATTTATCTTAGTAATAATTTAGCGATTTTAGATAACTTATTTGTTTATCTAAATTGATTTTTTAAAAGTTGAACGATTGTATATGAACGAAAAATCCAGATTATTTGATTTCTTACAAAACCAATTGGATCATTTCCCTAAAACAGACATGATTTCAGGTAAGGAAAATGGCCAATGGAAATTATACAGTACTGCAGAAGTCAATTCCATGGTGAATAACTTAAGCATCGCTTTAATCCGCCTAGGTATTAGCGGAAATGACATGACTGTTGAAAATCAGGACAAGATTGCAATCATCAGTAAAAACAGATCAGAGTGGTTGATGCTAGACATGGCTTGTCAACAAGTGGGTGCTGTGCTTTGTCCTATTTATCCAACAACCAGTGTAAGTGAACTAGAATTTATTTTCAATGATGCCGGAGTAAAACTTGCATTTATCAGCGGACAAGAAATTATGGACAAAGTAACTGCTGTAAGAGGTAAAGTTCCTTCCCTGATGAATGTATTTAGCTTTGATGAATTACCGGGGGTAGACTACTGGAAAACAATCTTACCTACTCCAAATGAATCTGATAGTTTACAATTAGAAAAAATTAAGTCAGGTATATTGGCTGAACATTGCGCTACTATTATTTATACTTCTGGAACTACTGGAACACCAAAGGGGGTAATGCTTAGCCACCGCAATATTGTTTCTAATATTTTAAACGCTGTTAAAAGTTTTCCATTAGAACAAAATAAATATTCAAAATCACTTAGCTTTTTACCATTGAACCATATTTTTGAAAGGGTAGCTTCGTATATGTATATCTGTGCCGGTATTTCTATTTATTACGCAGAGAGTTTAGAAACTATTCCTGAAAATTTAAAAGAAATAAGACCGGATGTTTTTTGTACTGTTCCTAGATTGCTAGAAAAGGTGTATGAAAAAATTATGGCCAAGGGTGCTGAGTTAACTGGCATTAAGCGAAAATTATTTTACTGGGCTGTTGCTTTAGGGGATCAATATGATGTATCAAAAAAAAGGAGTGTTTTTTATGATCTTCAACTTGCGATTGCCAATAAATTAATTTTTAATAAGTGGAGAGCCGCATTAGGAGATAGAATAAAAATTATCATTACGGGAGGAGCCGCTTGCCAAATTCGTCTGATAAGAATTTTTACAGCCGCTAAAATTCCAATTTATGAAGGATATGGCCCAACCGAAAACAGCCCTGTTATCAGCATCAACTCTCAATTTATTGGAGGTACAAAGTTTGGTTCTGTAGGACTCGTTCTTCAAGGTCAAGAAGTTAAATTGGAAGCAGATGGAGAAATTTGTGTGAAGGGTCCGAGTGTAATGATGGGCTACTATAAACGACCAGATTTAACTGCAGAAACCATTATTGATGGTTGGTTGCATACTGGCGACATAGGGATTTTTGAAGAAGGAAAGTTTTTAAAAATAACGGATCGTAAAAAAGAACTTTTCAAAACTAGTGGTGGCAAATACGTAGCTCCTCAGCCAATTGAAAACAGAATGAAGGAATCTCCTTTTATTGAGCAGATGATGATTGTAGGTGCTGATCAAAAATTTGTGGGTGCACTCATTGTCCCATCTTTAGCCAATTTGAAAGAATGGATGAAACAAAAGTCTATCCCTTTCACAACCAATGAAGATGCCATTAATCATCCTAAAGTGTTGGCACTTTACACAGAACTAATAGAGAGTTTTAATCCGCATTTCAACCAAGTAGAGCAGGTAAAAAGATTTGAACTTTTACCACATGAATGGACGATTGATAGCGGAGAATTAACGCCCACGTTGAAGCTTAAACGAAAAATAATAATGGAAAAATATGCCGCAGTTGTCAAGCGGATTTATAGCTAAAAAACATATTTGATGGTAAGCTATACAGGGCATTTTTCATGATAATTGATCAATTCGATCGGTGTCTTTTCAAATTGGAAGCCTGCATATTTTACTCCTATCTCATCAAGAATAGCATCAATTTCTTCCACCGTTTTAAGGGTAACCAATTGAAGACGATAATCCTTAATGCCTGGAAGTCCTTTTAAATAATTGGTATAGTGGCGACGCATTTCAAAAATTCCTACAATCGGCCCTTTCCATTCAAATGATTTATGCAAATGTTTTTTACACACTTGAATCCTATCTTCTATAGAAGGCGGGGGTAACATTTCTCCTGTTTTTAGAAAATGCTTTATCTCATCAAATATCCACGGATAGCCTATTGCAGCTCTTCCAATCATAATGCCGTCTACTCCATAACGATTTTTATATTCCAAAGCTTTTTGAGGACTATCAATATCCCCATTACCAAAAATGGGTATTTTAATACGTGGATTATTTTTTACTTTTCCTATCAAGTCCCAATCTGCAGACCCTTTGTACATCTGTGCACGTGTGCGACCATGGATAGCTAATGCTTTAATTCCTACATCTTGTAACCGCTCTGCCACCTCCTCTATATTTCTATTTTCATCATCCCATCCCAAACGAGTTTTTACCGTTACTGGTAAGCTGGTTGACTTTACAACGGCCTCGGTTAAACGCACCATTAAGTCAATGTCTTTCAATACGCCTGCACCGGCCCCTCTTAGAGCCACTTTTTTTACAGGGCAGCCAAAATTGATATCCAACAAATCAGGATTGGTAACATCTACAATCTTTGCAGCTAGAGATAAACTTTCCTCATCTCCACCAAAAATTTGGATACCCACTGGTTTTTCATAATCAAAAATATCTAGTTTCTGACGGCTCTTGATGGCATCCCTAATTAACCCTTCACTACTAATAAATTCGGTATACATCAAATCAGCTCCCTTGTCTTTACAGACGGCCCTAAATGGAGGATCGCTAACGTCTTCCATTGGAGCAAGCAGTAATGGGAATTCAGGAAGTTGAATATTTCCGATAGAAGGCATAAATTTTTTTAATGATTGGTAAAGGTAATTTGCTTGGAAAAATAAATAGTGCATAGTAAACTATCTACAGAAAACCATACTCATAAACTTTTTTGGATGTAAATTTACGCACTTATAAGCAAACACTATGGCGCATTTAGCTACAAAACGTTTTAATTACTGGAATCAGTTAGCAGTCCTAATTGGATTGGTTGGAGTAGGACTCATCATAGGCGGCGCTATAGCCCTTATCCTTCCATTTATTGTAGACCTAAATGCTGGAATTAAAATGACCACTAACTCTGCTCAGTTCATAGATAGATTGTTAAAACCTGAAAATGCAGCATTGCTAAGGTGGATCACCTTTATTACCTCTTTCTTCATGTTTTTTTTACCCACCGTTTTATACGCTTTAATTTGTCATAAAAAACCTTTCGTTCATCTAGGTTTTAAAACAAATACCAATATAAAATCAGCCGGAGTAGTCATATTAATTATGTTAGCTGCTCTTCCACTTGTAAGTGCTTTGCAAGATTTGACTACTTTGTTACCTTGGTCAAAAGCTGCTCTTTTGAAATTTAAATTGGCTGAAGATGCCTACAATCAGCAGGTAGCTGTGATTGCAAGAATGGACAATTTTACTGATTATATTATTTCGGTTTTAGTCATTGCTTTTTTACCCGCCCTATTTGAAGAAACTCTTTTCAGAGGAGGTATTCAAAATTTACTTTCGCGATGGTTTAAAAAACCAATTTTAGCCATAATAGTTACCTCCATTATTTTTAGTGCCATTCATGGATCCTACCTTGGTTTTTTAAGTCGATTTGCATTGGGCTTTGTTCTAGGTTGGATATATTATCGGACTGGAAATATCTGGCTCAATATTATTGGTCATTTTTTTAACAATGCATTTGCTGTAACAGCCATGTACCTCTTTACCAAAGCAGGCCAACATCCCGACCCTTCAAAAATGGATGGACAAATTCCCCTATGGGTCGGGTTAGCAAGCATTGCAGCGCTTTATGGTCTGTTTTCTTTCTTTAATAAAGTAAGTGAAAAAGAAATTGATCAACCGGGAGTAGAATTAATGATGCCGGGAGTAGATGCAACTCATCAGCCTTATAGTTAGAGTTATTTTTTACTAGTCAATTTATTAAAAATCAATCACCATTATAAACACAAATAAAAAACTACAATGGCATTTAATGTAGCTACTTTAAAAACTCGGTCATTAACTGCTTTGATATTTGTAGTATTTATGCTAGGCGGATTGCTATGGAATGAGTGGAGTTTTTTAGCATTGTTTTCATTGGTTCATTTTGGATGTTGGTTAGAGTTTAATAAAATTTTGAAAAAAATTTATACTAAAAACTATCTCCCGTCCCTTTTTTTGGGATTACCCTATATCACTTTGCCAATATTATTACTGATAGATTTAAGAACGAATTGGAGTGGGTTGGAGACCTCCAAGGTAGCTGTAGGTATTGTTCTGCCCCTGCTAATTATTTTTAGCATTTGGATCAACGATACCATGGCTTATTTGGTTGGTTCTTTAATTGGCAAAACACCTTTCTCACCCATTTCACCCAAAAAAACATGGGAAGGTACTATTGGTGGCGCAGTACTTTGTGTACTGATAATAGGATTTGGTTTTCCCCTATTGATAGGGCGTTATTTTAATACCCATCTTGAAAACAATTGTTTTGTAATAGCAGCAATCTGCGCTGTTTTTGGCACCATCGGCGATTTGATAGAGAGTAAATTAAAACGATTGGCCAATATCAAAGACAGTGGTTCCATCATGCCTGGACACGGTGGTTTCCTAGATCGTTTCGATTCTTTGTTAATTGCTACTCCTTTTGTTTGGCTGTACTTAAAATTATTTTTGTAATCATTTGGCCTTGACCTAAGCTAGGAGGCTTATATTTGCGTTTCAATCAATTGAGCATGACAATTCACAGAGAAGGTTACCAAAGTATCGCCATAGGTACGATCGTATTTTTTATTTTAGATTTTATTTTCTTTTACTTTTTGAGCGCTTCGCTGCCGATACTTTCTGGTGTTTTATCTATTTTAACTTTTGGATTATTGCTTTTTTTAATTTCTTTTTTCAGAATACCTAACCGTACACTCACCATAAATAAAAATGCTATTGTAGCGCCTGCAGATGGAAAGGTAGTGGTAATTGAAGAGGTAATAGATCCAGAATACTTCAAAGAAAAACGACTGCAAGTTTCTATTTTTATGAGTCCAGCCAATGTCCATGTAAATAGAAATCCAATTAGCGGAGAAGTTGTATACAATCAATATCACCAGGGTAAATATCTAGTAGCCTGGCATCCAAAATCATCTACAGAAAATGAGCGTCACTCTGTGGTGATTAAAAAAGGGAATATAGAAATTTTAGTAAAACAAATTGCTGGGGCACTCGCCAAACGCATCGTTAATTATTTACAAGTAGGCCAGCAGGTGAATCAAACTGCCGAAATGGGATTCATTAAATTTGGTAGCCGAGTAGACCTTTTACTACCCGTTGGTACTAAAATTAATGTGGAACTAAATCAATCCGTACAAGGTGGAGTAACCGTCATTGCTACTATCTAGCCCACAGGACTAAAAAAATCTAGCCAATTTTATACTTTTTGATGAGGTCACTCATTTTAAAATATATCTTCCAACTCTTTGAGATGAGTAATGGTAAATGTAGGTTGCATCTCAGTAGAAATATTTAGGTGATTAACAAATACCGAATCCATTCCAAAATTGATAGCGCCCAATATATCGGCATCTAAATTATCGCCCAACATAATACTATTGGAAACCAAAGCGCCTGTTTTTTGTAGCGCAAATTCAAAAATTTCTTTTTTGGGTTTCAAACTATTACTGGCTTCTGAAGTTATTACCTGCTGAAAGTATTTATTTAATCCGCTATTTTTTAATTTACTCCATTGCACCCTTTCAAATCCATTGGTAATTAGGTGCAGTTGGTAATTTTTCTGTGTTAAATAATCAAGAATCTCAAAAGTGTGAGGAAACACTCCTTTTTGAATGGGCAGTATTTCTAAAAACTTTTCGCTAATATCTTTTGCTAATTTCTCATCACCAATTTTAAATTCAAGTAAAGTCCGCCACATTCTTTTCCATTTCAAATCTTCGGAGCTTATAAATCCATTGTGGTAACGATCCCACAAAATTTGATTGTGATGTAAATAATGTTGGTAGAAAGATTCGAAAGGAGCCACCTGCAATGAGGCTAAATTAAAAAAAGAATACATTTCGGTAAGTGCTATTTTTGCATTGGCATCAAAGTCCCACAGAGTATGGTCTAAATCAAAAAAAAGATGTTTATATTTCATGAGTAGTACAATAAAATTTTACGCCAATTAAGGCAAAATTAGGCATTGATAATTTATTTATCTTTTAACACTTGAGGCAGTAATTTTGTTATGACATTTTTAAATTGTAAAATTCAACTTAATTTTTGAATATGAATATTATTATTACCGGTGCTTCCAAAGGAATAGGCAAAGCTATTGCGACAGTATTTGCTGAGCAAGGTGCTTGCCTATTTCTATGTGCTCGAAATGAAGTAGCCCTTTACAATACAGTAGCCGAACTGCAAACAGCCTATCCCTCCTGCAGTATCAAGGCAAAGGCGGTAGATATGTCTGTAAAAGAACAGGCTAAAAATTTTGGCAATTGGGTACTGGCAGAGATAGCCAATACTACCTCAGGTAAAATAGATATTTTGGTAAACAATGCTGGCAATTTTATTCCAGGAAGTACCTACCTAGAAGAAGAAGGTGCATTAGAAAAAATGATGGATATTAATTTATACAGTGCTTACCACCTTACCCGTACTTTGCTACCTTCCATGATGGAGGCAAAAAAAGCTATGATTGTAAATATGTGTTCGATTGCCTCATTGAGCGCCTACAACAATGGTGGCAGTTATAGTATTTCTAAATTTGCTTTAATGGGCTTTACCAAAAATCTTAGAGAAGAACTTAAGCCATCGCTAATAAAGGTAATGGGCGTTTATCCAGGTGCGGTTATGACTGACTCTTGGGGCGATTTTGACAATAGCAGCCATCGCATCATGGAAGCGAGTGATATTGCCAATATGATTCTTGCAGCAAGTAAAT
>Ga0214919_10003099_pt1 | contig 25524 bp, 21 predicted proteins | sample LL1503_MetaG_FD_177994 | JGI IMG/M metagenome (GOLD analysis project Ga0214919, IMG submission 177994) | Freshwater microbial communities from Lake Lanier, Atlanta, Georgia, United States - LL-1503 | ecosystem: Environmental > Aquatic > Freshwater > Lake | place: USA: Georgia | collected... | reverse complement strand
AGTAGGTAAAAGCATAAACTTTTATAATAGATTTAAAAACTATAATTATGCAGAAATAATTACTTTTATAATTAGTGATGATATTAATAATGATGAAAAACAAATTATTAAAATATTTAATGAATGTTGTAAATTAGATACAGGTAAAGAATTTTTTATAGCAAAGGATGATTTTTATGTTACAAAAATATTTTTAGATTATTTTGTAAATAAAAACAATAATAATATCATAGAAAATAATAATTTAGTAGATAATATTATAATAGAAAATATTGTAGATAACAATATAATAGAAAATATTGTAGTAAATGTTAAAGAAAATATTGTAGTAAATGCTGTAAATAATGTTATTATAGAAAATGTTGTAAATGATACAATAAATGAAAATAATAATAAAATGGCAGATAGAACTTGTACAAAATGTAATAAAATATTTATCTATCCAAGCGAATTAAAAAAACATTTTAAAAATACTATATTTTGTAAGAAAAATGCAGAAGATATTAAACAATTTTTTATACAAATTAAACTAAATAAACAAGAACAAAATAAAAATAAAAAATATAAATGTAAAAATTGTAACACAATATTTGTTCAAAAATGCTCTTTAACAAGACATATTAATATTTCAAAATGCAATACAGAATATCACGAAAGAAAAACACAAATAGAATTATTACAAAAACAAATATCAAAATTAAATTACAAAAATATTAAAACTAAATAAAATTTATTTAATTTTAGTAATTATATTTTGCGAATATCAAGGGAGCTCGAGGGGCTGAAGCCCTCGCAAAGGGAACCTTGGTTCCTTCGTACTAGTAAGTCTTAACCCTAATACCATTTTCACTCATCCCAATACTAGTAACTAAATTAAATTTTATTTCCCCTTTTGAATTTTTATTATGTAATTGATGAATAGTTTCACAACCTAAATAACTCATTCCAGATTTTAATCCACCATTTATTTGCTCAATGACATCAACCACACTACCGCTTAATTCTTGTTCCCCATCAACACCTTCTGAATGGGTACTAACTGAAACATTTTTCTCCTTAGAATCGCTATGTTTATCTTTTTCTTTTTCTTGCTTACTAATATTTGCCATAGTAGAAGCCATTCCTCTAATATACTTAAACCTTTTACCATTACGATGAATAATTGTTCCAGGGCTTTCAATTGTAGAAGCCAATGTTCTACCTAACATAATTGCGCTAGAACCACATGCCAATGCTTTAACTTTATTACCAGTTTTACCTAAACTTCCCCCATCACAGATAAGATTAGGTAATTGCTTGTTAGTATTTTTAGTATTAGTAGTATTAGTATTAGTATTAGTAGTATTAATAGTATTAATAATTTGTTCTGTTTTAGACTTGTATTGAAAACATTCAGATACGGCACTAAATTGACCCTTTCCAATACCAGTTTCTAGACGGGTGGTACAAATGCTGCCATTTCCTACACCTACTCTGATACAATCAACATCATATTGTGCTAGAGCAGCATAACCTTGCCAATTACAAACATTACCTACCATTAAAACTATATTTGGATATCTAGACCTAATTACTGAAATAGAATTAAATACATTTGTATTAAAACCATTTGCAACATCAATACAAATTAGATCAGCACCTACAGAAATTAATTTATCTAGTCTTTCCATATAATCATCGACTATACCGATGGCAGCACCTACACATAACGCTCCATTTAAATCAATACAAGCTTTAGATTTATTATTTTCATAATGACAAATATTTTTAAGAGTTATTAGACCAATTAGGATATTATCTCTTAAAATAGGTATTTTCTCAATTTTATTAGTATGTATTAAATCTTTTGCTAGAGTCAATGTATTTTCTAAATTTAAATTATAATCAGCGCTACTACAATTACCACTTATACTTATTGTAATAAGTTTTTCTATTTTAGTCATAAAATCATTTGCAATAATATCTGGAATCTGATTATTTTTATTAATTTCATTTGTATTATAAAAATTTTGATAATGTTTCATATATTCAATATCTCTCTTTGTTAAAATACCTACTAAAATATTTTCATTATAATCATTAACAACGCAAAATGATGATACATTATATAATTTACGTAAATGTTCTATTTCTTGTAATCGTGTATCTGGTTTAATTTTATATGGTTCTGAAATTATATATTGAAGAAAACGCTTTACTTTAGTTACTTGAGCCACTTGATCTTCAATATTCATATAACGATGTATAATACCAAGACCGCCATTAAGTGCCATTTTAATAGCCATATCAGTTTCAGTTACAGTATCCATTGGACTACTAATTAGCGGTGTTTTAAGAATGAGTTTTCTATTATTAATACCAATATTAGTTTCTAGAGATATTGTTTTACGAGAACTAATATTACTCAATAGAGGTTCCATTAGAATATCATCAAAACAAAATGATGTTCCTAATTCTATATTCATTTATGGGAAATATTTATCGGTATTTATAGTAATTAGTATTAGTATGAATTTTATTATTAGATTTAATATATGAAATAATAATATATGTTATTTTTAAGTTAAAAACGATTATAAAAAATAAAATAAAGAATATAAAGATAAAATATAATCTAAAAATATAAAGATAAAAAATAAAAAATAAATAATAAAAAATAAATAATAAAAAATGGATTTAGAAGATAATATAAAAGATATTAAACTAATTCATAATTGTCCTATTTGTAAAGATGTTCTAGAATATTATACACATAGATATCCTAACGCTATATGTAATAAATGCTCTAATACTGAAAATGATGAAATTATAGATAGTTTTGGTAATCCGGTTTCATTTGGTAATGTTGATTGTACTGGTGGTTTTGTTAGTTATCACAAAATAAATAATACTATTGTAAAAAAAGAGGAACATATTTGTTGGATTAAAGATTTCAAATGTTATGCTAATGAAATGCGTTTTGGCGGTATAGTTATTCAAACCATTGAAAAGCAAAAATAATAATAATAATTCCTCATAATTCCTCATAATTCATAATACTTTTCTATTTGTTCAACACAACGACCAATATAATCCATAGGTTCTAGACTAATATTATAATTTTCTATAATTCTAGATATAACTTCATCATTTTCAAATATTTTTTTAATTTTATTTAAATCAAATCTATTTTCTTCTTCATAACTCTTCATTGGTTTAGTTAAAATGCTTCTAATTCTTTCGTGAATATCTATACGAACATAACCCATTTTAACTCCACATATAATTATTTCTTCTGTAATAATATTATGCATACTTTGAGATACTTGTTTTTCAATATATTCTTCATTAATTACTAATCCCTCTATACATTCAATTGTTTCTGTAATAATGTGTTCTAGAAGCAAAAAACATTCTGGATATATTATTCTTTTAATTGCAGAATCATCTAAACTGCGCTCTAACCATTGATTTATATAGGTTTGTGTCATAGCGGATTCTTGATTTATTACATATCGGCATAAAGAACATATTTTTTCACATGTAATTGGGTTTTTCTTATATGGCATAGCACTAGAACCAACTTGCTCTTTTCCAAATGCTTCGTAAATTTCACCTTTTCCAGAAAGTAATCTAATATCATTCATCATTTTGTATATAGATTGACATATTGAGCTCATAAGTTGAAAAATCATTACATCATATTTGCGAGAATATGTTTGCCCACAAATGATAAGTGATTTTTCAAACCCGCAATATTGTGCCAATTTTTCATTAAGTAATTCACATTTAGAATGATCTCCATCAAATAATTTTAATATTGTGTCTTCTGTACCAGTAGTACCTTTTAATCCTCTAAATGGTAATTTCGATTTTATAAATTTTAAATTTTCTATATCCATCGCAATGTCGGAATTCCACATAGTAAAGCGTTTTCCTATAGTAGTTATTTGGGCTTGTTGTAAATGAGTATATGCCAATGTAGGCTTTGACTTATATTCTTGCGATTTATATCTCAAAGTATAAAATAATTTAGATGTTAAGATTGATATAGTTTCTAGAGATTGTTTTATGATTATCATATCTACATTATCATTTATAAAGTTACTAGTTGCACCAAGGTGAATGAATGATTTAGCTTTAGGACAAATATCACCGAATGCGTGAATATGTGCAATTATATCGTGCTTAAAGCGCTTTTCATATTCTTCTATTATTTCATAATGAATATTATTAAAAATCTTATAATTATCTAATTCACATTTCATTTCAGTAATACCTTCATCAGTAATGGCTGAAATACCTAACTCTTTTTGAATTGTTGCTAAATCTAACCATAATGTTCTCATTATTATTATTTTCGATTCTGGTGACCAAATATAAGATAATAATGGTGCTTTATAACGAGTGTCAATTGGCGATTTATAGGATGTTGATTCATATGATGATTGCATTTTATTAATTTTTATTTATTATTTTTATGTATTTACTTATTTATTCTAGATACAATTATGTTTTTATATTTTATAAATTATACTTTATTTAGAATATAAAAAATAAAAAAATATAAATACAACAAAATATAAATACAAAAAAATATAAATACAAAAAAATATAAAAATAAAATTAAATATAGAAAAATCATAAAATGCGAAATCAATTCATAACATATGGTGCATTTTGTCCGTATAGTAGCATATCTGCATTAGGTGCTTTAGGAGCATTATATTTATAATAATTTTGTAAAGGTGTTTCTAGCGAATTAGGGTTTCCATATAACATATATGGGCTTGATACAGCTCCATAAGCACTATATACATTACCATCAAAATAAATAGATGGACCACCACCTCTTCTTAGTTTGAAAGTTGATTTATAAGTATAATTATAAATTACAATTATTGTAACAAAAATTGCAATTATACATAGTAATATATTTAATTTATTTATTCTAGAATCAGACATTTTAAATTATTTTAATTTATTACATAATACAAATATTATTATTATGCATTATACATTATAAATTATACATTATTTTTATCATTTATTATATAGGTATTTTGAATATTACTAAGTAGTTTATATTGAACACCAAAGAAGAATGATACAAAGAATAAACCTTCTGTATTATTTTGCCAAGACCATCCAAAGAAATGAAAATAGTTATTTAATAATGATAATGTAATCGCGCAAAATAAAATCTGTAATATATTTTGAATTAATAAAATAGTAATATTTAGTTCATTAGTTAAATAAATAATAAAGTTATTTATTAAAACACCTAAAATTAATCCTATTACACCCCAAGAAGCATTTTTCAATGTCATATATGTAAAATTATCCTTAGGTTTATAAATATCTATAGTATTTTTTTGTGAAGACATTTTTAGTTTATTTAATTTTTTAATTTATTTAATATTAAAATATACCAAGATAAAAATATATTAAGATAAAAAAATATATAAAAAAATAATGAATTATACTAAAATTGCTTTTTACATAATTGAATTATTTGCATTTATTTTACCATGAATACCTGATTCATACCTGATTCATTCATAGTTAGATTTGCTATTTTATCTATTTATTTCATAGCACATTATTTCAAATTACAATATGCTTATTCAAAATTAAAATTGGATTATATAAATTATTATGAATAAAAACTTATTATGAATTATACATAAAAAATTTAAAAATACAAAATAAACTATGTTAAATACTGAGAGGCTTTAGCTACGAGGGCTTCAGCCCCTCGAGCTCCCTTATGTTTGCGTGCGGGATTTTCTAAATCCTGCGTTTTGGCGCGGCTTTTTCTAAAAGCTGCTTCAAATCATATAGGGACTATAAGAAAACACAACTTCATCTATAAATCTCAATTCCTGTAATATGAAATTTTTCATATCATCTAGACTATAAAAGTTTTTCAATTCATCTTTATAATATAATTTAAATATACCCAAATCTGCAATTATATCAACTTTATTTATAATGCAAACATTACAATTATTTATCAATAATCCTTCTTTTAATGCATCTAGATTCAAATAATTACATTGACGGCGACGACCAGTTGTAGAACCATATTCCCTACCATGGTCACCTATTCGAACAAGATCCGAATCGTCAGGAGGTTGAAATACCATAGATCCAACATAAGTATCATACATCTTTGCAACACCATAAACATTACGCAATGTTTTTAAAGGGAATCCAGTATTAATAGCACCTGCAAGAGTACAAGTCGAACTAGTACAATAAGGATAAGTACCGCACCAATTAATATCTAGTTCAAACCCCTGAGAACCCTGTAGCAACACACCTGTAATATTATTCTTCACAAAATCGGAATCCCAAAATTTGCGCATATCTACCACTTGGACACCCATTGCCTCAAACTCTTCACGATAATCTTCAACACGTTTTCCAATACGTAGCATTTTGTTGGCATAGGTTGGTGCAATTCCACTACCTGTAGTTCCTACTATATTATTTGCACGGTCATAATTTATATTGTCATTTGTAATAATATGACATGCTTTGCTAATGAAAATGCGACCTGTAATATCGAATCCATAGGATTTAACATATTCCAACTCTTTTTTAAGTTTTTCAATATCTACAACACAATCACTCGAAATAAGATTATAAACATTGGGTTTTGCCATACCAATGGGTAGCATATGTAAAACCATTTTTTTATAATTTGGAGTATTGTTATTATTGTTGTCTTCGTTGTTATTGTTTGAGTTAAGTGGGTAGTTATTGTCATTTGTATTAATATATATTGTGTTACCAGCATTAGGACCGCCGTTAAATTTTACACAAAGATTGTGATTTTTTTTCTTGAGAAGATCGTATGTTACGCATGCTTTTCCTGAATCTCCTGCCCGCATGTCCAATACTACATCAGTAAATTCAATATTATTCATTTTTAAAAAATTATTTATTTATATATTTTTTAGTTTAATAATAAAATAAAATTATATTTTTAAGTTACAATAAAAAACGAATAACAAAAATTTAAAAAATCTAATAACATAATAATAGTTAAATTATTTTATGATAAATGAAATTAAAGAAAACAAAAAAACAAAAAGGTGGATCTAATACCGTAGTTAATGCATCTAAAGTAAAATCAAAATCTCAAGAAGAAATAGATTATGGTAGAGCAATAACATATTTAGATATAAATGGTTTAACACATATAAAGGAATTATTTATAACAACCTTTGGTAAAAATAAAAAAATATCATTTAATAGTTATTTAAGAGATACATTTATACAAGGTAATTTATTAAATCAAGATAGTAATTTTTATCATGAATGGTATAAAGGAATAAATCCAGATTTTAAAATAATTTCACAATTGAAATCTAAAGATGAGTCAGGTAATGAAATAGAATTTAGATTACCAGAATTTAGAATATTTGTTTCAAATTTAGCAAAAGATTTATTAATGATGATATTATATAGTAAATTTAATGATAGTAATGAAACAAATAATAATAAAGAAAAATATTTAAACAACATATCTAAACAAATTAATTTTTCTAAAAGAAATAATATAAAAGAAAAATTATCAAATAATAATGCAATTTTTACAAAAAGATTAACAAAAATGAAAAAAAAATATCTTAATCAAGTAAAAGACACAAAAATAAATAATACAAATATACTAGAAACATTATTAAAAAACACAAATAATATTATTGGTTTAAATTATATATACATAGAAGTTCAGAATTTATATTTAGAATTTATAAAATTAGTATCAATAGACGATGATGAATGTTCTAATTATACTGAAGAAATAAAACACATATATTATTATACACCATTTATTGTATATCCATCATATTGGACATTAGATTTTAAAGAAGTTGTTAATTTATGTTCTACGCCAATATTAAATTTCAAATATATGAATAGACGTAGGATAATACATAATGATTTTCATGATCCTTGTGACCAAATAAAACATGATATTAATTTTCATAGTAAAATATCTCATAGTTTTCATAACTATTTTACTATTTATAATAATAACAATAATAATAAGAAAAAAAAATATTCTGAAATGAAAATATACTTTAAAAATTATTTTATTACTATGAATTCTATATTAACAAATTTAAATGAATTTTATAATTATAATGAAAAAATTATTAAAAAATATGGAAAACATGTAATATTAAATAATAAAGACAAAATTAGTTACGAATCATTAGATGATAATTTAAAAAAATTGTCTTTTGGATTAGTATTATTCAATATATTACATGAACATCATAAGTTAGATAATAATATAGAATATTTTAGTAAAACTGGAAAAATAATACAATTCATAGATTTAAAATTTAACAACATCGGTAATAATAAAGATCCAAATGCACCAACTACAAAATATCCAATAGTAGAAACAATAGAATGGAAATCTGTATATGATGCTTTACATGTAATATTAGGCAAAATATTAGACGAAATAAAAGTATTATAAAATCTAGTTTTATTACATAACTCCTATATAAATTACAATAAGATTTTTTATTTTATTTGAAAATATATTATGATTTAATAGATGATAATTTAGTAGATGATGATTTAATAGATGAAGATGATGAAGAACAATGTGGTTTATATTGTTTTGGTTTGACAAATATATTATTTTTTTTACTAAAAACATATGGTCCTAATTGTGTTTTACTTGTGTTTTCTGGTTCAAATGTAAATCCATTTGTATAAATACTAGATTTATTATTAAATGAATATCTACTTACTTTATTTTTCATTTTTTTAAATAAAGAATTATTCCCTTTTACACCTGTATTAGTTTTAATACTATATTTATCTGCTATAAAATAATCATATAATTCATCAAAATTTTGCATTTGTTTATATTTTTCTAAAATATTTTTATTTAGATGATCAATTATTGAACCAATATTAGATTCTATAGTAATTTTAATTGGAATATTTTCGTGTATTACATTTTTTGAATTACATATTTTTAGACAATATTTAAGTTTTATACTTGCGGTATCGTCTGGTTTAATAATTAAATGTATATGATTTTGTAAATGCTCATTAAATTTATCTTCTACTAAGTTATTTTTTATTACAATATTATTAATATAATATAAATATATACCACCTAATCTTTTTTCTTTTTTAGCCAAATTATTTGTATTATTTTCACTACCTTTTCCAAAATCTATCCATGAACCACCTCCTAATTCTTCCCATTTTTTAGTAATTTCACATAATTTATCAAATATTTTATATTTTTGTAATAAAATTAAATCAGGGTTAAACCAATTTTTATATATAGCATAATATATGCTATTTAGATTATTTTTTCTTGTTTTGTTATTAACAACAGTCTTATTATCATTAGGTTTATTAACTTTAGTATTTTTTAAACTATTTGCCATGATATTAAAATTATTATAATTATTATAATTATTATAATTAAATGATATTAAAATTAGATTATATAATAATTCTAGGTAAAAAAAAATATAAAAAATAATAATAATTCTTATCCACAAATACTCTGAATAATTTCATCTGATATTTTTATTTCTTTTTCCTTTTCTTCTTTACCCTTTCGTTCCCAAGCTTTTACAACACCATTATAATATGTTCTAGATAATTTTTCACTATTTCTATTAATAAAATTATGAAATATGACATCCCATTTTTCTTGCCATGATAATGCATTTTTCTCTTTTCCTTCTTGTTTCTCTTTTTTCTCTTTTCCATAATTGCTCATTTTCATAATGTATCCAGAACCAGATATATATGGTTTTCTCATAGTCATCCCACCATCTGCCCACAAAGTCATACTATAAACATTCCCAATCATTACCCAATCATAACTATCTAGACTAAATTCCATAAACCATTTATAAACATCATCTGGATGAATACCCACCAAATTCATAAAATTACCTACCACCATCAATCGCAAAATATGATGAATATATCCATCATTAATAGCCATTCTAATTGCATCATCCACTGGTTTTATTCCAGTAGTAGCATAATACCAAGATTCACTCAAACGCCTTGTATTGCCAAAATGATTACTCTTTCTCATAACTTCACCAGCATAAACATAAATATATCTCTGATATTCTCGCCAACCAATGACTTGTCTAATGAAACCTTCATAATTGGCTATACCAATTCCAGCCTTATGTTTTTCATAATATTTAGTTATTGTATTTACAACTTGCATAGGTGTTAGTAATCCCATATTCAACATTGGTGAAATTGTTGAATGGAATAGAAAATTGCGACCTTTGCTATCAATACTATCTTCATATTTGCCAAATTCGGCAAATCTATTCTTGCAAAAGTTTTCCAGCCATAATTCACTAGTTTTATGTGAAATAGGAAAATGTATAGATTCTGGTGTAATAAGTTTTGGAGGATCATGAAAAGGTTGCATAGTTTGTGGAAATACTTTATTCACATAGGAAATGGCTTCTAATAGGTAACCTCGCATGATTGGGTCACTAGAATCATTTTTGGGAAGAGGAGGAACTGATGTATCTAGAGGCATCATATTTCGATTTTCAGTATCATATGTTTTAGATGTTGCTAGAATACTGAGACGTTCTCTCTGCCATTTGTAGAATGATGCATGATTATAGCTTCTATCACGGGTAGCTTTTGGTCTAGAATTATGATATGATTCTAGATCACTTGAATTACAAAGGAATAATGGAGATTCAATATATTCTAATTTTTTACCAAATAGTTTAGAATATTTGGCTTCTAAAAATGTATCAACAGGATTATACATATAGATGTGCGAATGGCTTTTTATTTGAGCGTATCCACTTGTTTTGCATAGTGTAGAATAATTAAGATTGATGATTTTAATTTTGCGCGCGGGATTTCCTAAATCCTGCTTTTCTAAATAGTTGCAATAGTAATTTAATGTTGCATGGTGATAAATTAATTTAAGTTTATTGAACCATAAAGTATAATTTTTGCGATTACTTCGATGACCAAAATATACAGGTTCTTCAGTTATATATATTGTAGTTATTTCATTATTTTTATTATTTTTATTAATATTATCTATAGTCTGTTCTAGAATAGATATATCAAATAAATGAATTGGTAAAATAACAAAGCAAGAATTTGATTTTGATGACATTTTTATTTTATATTTTATTTTATATTTTATTTTAATAATAATTATAATAATATTTATTTTATTATTATATTTTTATATTATTTATAATAATTTATATTAATTTATCTTAATATCTTTTTTTTGCATTATTATCAGTTTTCATAAAATTTATTTCATAATTTTGAGTATCTACTATATGTTTTGATAAATTTTTTATATCATTTGATAAATATATATCTTTATTCAATGCCTTTTTCAACAATTCTTTACTCATTAGTACTGCCATAGAATGGTGAGGTATCATTCCATTTATATATTCACTTTCATCAATAAATAATTGATTACGAATGCAATATATCATTAGACCTGTAAATAATATACCAATTAGTAAAATGTTTATATCTATATAGTAAATACCCATGAATATTAGAGACCAACTACACATAAGTAATGACATATAAACGTCATTTAGATGAAAACGTATATCGCTTATTTTATCAACCCAAACATTCATACTAGAAAATAAACCTGCGATAAACATTATTATCATCATAATAATAATTTCTTTTGGTTCTGTCATTGAATGATTCATTTTCATTTTATTATTATATTGTGTTATTTAATACTTATATATTTATTTCTAAGTTATTTTTTATATTATTTCTAACTTATTTTTATATTATTTATAGCACCACCTGTCATATTACCAATACTGCTACTTTTTAATATTAAAACTAATATTATTATTGCAACTAATAATGTCAATGCAAATATAATAACACTAACAATTAAATATGGATATATTTGTTCTAGAATATAATTAATCAATGGTTTTAATATTTTTTCTTTAATTGGTTGTTTTATATCATCTCCATCATTTATTTCAATAACACACCGATTTACTAAATCACATAATATTTCTCGCAAATCCATTATTTAAATTTATATTTTATTTTTATAATTATTTTTAAATTATTTTTAAATTATTATAAATATATATAGTAAAGATTATAAAAAAATGGTAAGAACTAATAAAAATATTTCTAGAAAGAGAAAGAATAAGATTTCTAAAAATTCTAAAAAATCTATAAAAAAATGCAAGACAAAAAAAACACAAAAAAAGAAAATATATAGAGGTGGTTCCGCTGTTAATCTAGAGTATTATAACGAAATAACTAAAACAAAAAAAATTAGAATATCTAGGTTTAAAATTAGTGATAAAGTTATTTGTCAAATTGGTGAACATGGTCCGAAAATATTTAAAATAAATTCAATAAGTTTAACCCCTAATAATAAGATTGTGTTAAATAATATGTATGCTGAGAAATTTTGCAAAAAATATAATCCTGATGAAGTATCAAATATTTCGACAAAATCAAATAAATTAACAGCACCAGCAAACAAAACATTGCCTATTATAACTGTAAATTTAGATAATATTCAACAATATAATAATTTAATGGATGAGATGGATAATTTTAGTATTATTAATCCTTTAACAACTGATTATGAATATCTTAATAAAAATATTGATAAAAATAAAATTAAACAAATGGATAAACCTAAAGCAATTGAAATATTTAAGAAAACGATTAAAAATGCAATAAATATTAATGGAAATTTAACAATTAATGTAAGTCAAAATGGGTTAATATCATTATTTATGAGTAGTATTATAAATTGCGAAGATTTAAATGAATTTATAAATGTATTGTTATATTTTGTATTAATTGATAAGTCACAGGATTTAATACTTACAATAACTAATGATTTTACTAAACCTATTATGTTATATTCAAATCAAATAATAATAAATAGCATTAATAATATAAAAAATAATAACAAAGAAATGAATATACTACAATTTATTTTATTACAATGCCCTTTATTATCTTTTTTTGTTCCATATAATACTACAGTTAATAACATAAATTTTGATATAAATAAATCAATAACACATGGATTCCATTTATACAACTTTTTAAAATCTTATTATAAAAACATACCAGAAAAATATCCTATTCTTTCTGAAACATTGTATATGAAATATACAGATGATTTTAATTGGATTGAATATATTAAAAAAATACAAAATGAGAATTCTGATACCAATTGTAGATTAAATAGATTTAATGATGATGATGGATTTTATGGTTCATCGTCTTTAGTTGATTTTAAAACATATAAGACAACAGATTCTTTATATTCACATAAATATTTAGATGCTAGACATCTTATAACTATTTTGTGTGGTACAAACACAAATCCTGATTATAGAAAAGATATTAGAGATGAAATTAACACATTATTTAGTAATAAACCATTAGCACTTAATAACATACAAATTTTACAATTTTTTACTAGATTCAAATTTGCTGGATATGAAATATTTAAAATTCAAACTTGTCTAGATAATAAATTAAAAGAAGATAAAAAAAACAAACAACCACCAGCAACATTACCAGCAACATTACCAGCAAAACTACCAGCAGCAAAACTACCAGAAGCAAAACTACCAGCAAAACTACCAGCAGCAAAACTACCAGAAGCAAAACTACCAGCAAAACTACCAGCAGCAAATTTACAACCTTTAAAACAAAAAATAAATTTCTTTGAAGCTCAAGAAAGTGCAGGTTGTGGAAGACACTCTTTAAATAATTTATTGCAAAATACTTTTTTTATAAAAGGTGAAGACACTGACCCTCCTTATACTGACCCTGAAGCAATAGAAAAAGGTAAAAATTTATCATCTGAACCAGGAAAACAATTTAATTTAAGAAGATTTTGCAAATATTTAGCAGGAATGCCTATGTTGAATACCACGCCTGATGCCTTTTGTGAAGTAAATGAAAATTACGATGTAAATGTATTACAAAAAGCATTAGAGTTTTGCGGGTTTGAAGTACATGAAATTAATATAGAACATAATAATTTTATTAATGATAAAATAAATGATAGTAATGGTGCTGCAATTGGATACATAATAAATTATGGAGGTGGGCATTGGGTAGCATTAAGATATAATAAAGATGCCATTGATGATAAAAAATATGAATTAATTAATTCAACGTATCAAAATAAATCTACACAAAATAGAATATATTATGCTGATAAGGTAAAATTTAGAAAAGAAAATGATTCAGTAGGTAAATTTAGTAAAAAATCGCGTTTTTACAATATATTTAAAGTTTATAATAGAAATAAACAAATAATTCAAATTGATATAAAAAAATTTAAAGCGATACAATCTAAAGATGAAAAATCACAATTAGATTTAAAAGCAATTAAAGATGAAATTTATAGAAATTTTGAAATTAATTTTCCTAAAGCATCTCCTGAAATTAAAAATTTTATTATGATAATTATGGATTGTGCAGGTGTAGATATTAATGATAAAAATTTACATTATTTATTAGATTTATTTAAAGACAATGACATTATAAATATAAAATTAGCTTGTATAACAGAAATATATGATAAATATAAAAACGAGTTAATTTGTAATCAACCAAATTGTTTAGAAAAACCAATTTATGAAAATGGATCAATCAAACTCTGTAATAAGCATAAAACTAATGCCATGACACTTATACAAAAAGATATAGGTTATGGCAACATATTATTTATGGATATTAAACAAAATTATGAAGAATGTATGACAAAAAAATTAACTTCTGGTATAAATACAAATTCTAATAAAAAACCAAATAACAATAAAACAAAAAAAAATAATTTTTGTTATCAATAAATTTTTTATTTTTTATTTTTTATTTTTTATTTTTTATTTTTTATTTTTTGTAAAATAAAAATATATTATTTTACTAAGAACAACAAATAAAATAATTTAATAATTTTTTAATATGGAAAATTCGGAAAATGAAATTCATTATAAGCCTGTACCTAGAACTAGGGTAAAATTTGTTAAAAACAATAATAACTCATATTTAAATCGTAAAACTGTAAAAAAAGAAGGATATAATCAAGAAAAAAATTTTAGACATGCACAATTAGCAGACAAATATGGATGGCTATATGGATTACGTAATAATAGTGATGTTAATGCTATTAGTAATTACACTAATGAAAGTAATAGTGATTATAATAATGGTGAAAACTTTGGACAAATACAACATGTTAGAAGAACTAAAAGAAAAACAGTACGTGTTCCAACTGAACATACTACTACATTAAATAAAAACAATAAATTAAATAAAAATCCTGAAATACCTAAACAAATAACTGGATATTCTAGGTATTCTAGATCTAGAAAAGTTTCTCCTGTACCACAAATACCAAAACCAAACACAAAAAAACAAAATTGGGTAGATGAAAGATCAAAAAAATTAATTTCAGCAAGGGCTGATTTATTAAGTGCATTCAGTACTCTTGAAAATTTAGTAAGATATGAAGGTAAAAAACTTAGAGGAAGTATAAGAAAAACTAAAAAAAATATGAGTCTTCCAGAAATAACAATAAGTGAAAATATGGATTCTCTAACAACGATAATAGCTAATTTGGAAGACATCATACCTCCTGCACCAGAAGAAACTCCACCTCCAAGACCTCCTCAGGAAAATAATAATAGTTTAAATAGTAATAGTAGTAATGCATAAAATTTTTATATTTTTTTTTATTTGTTTTAATACTTTTACAAGGTTTTATTCATAAATAATAAATATTTATTAAAATTAATATATTTTATTATAATAATAATAATAATAAATATAAATATAAATTACTAAAAATGGCACAAACTAAAAAAAATGTTTATAATAATAAAAACAAAACTAAAAAGAAACTTTCTAAAACAAAATGTAGAACTAAAAAAATACAAAATGTCAATAAAAATGTTAAAAAATATAGTAAAATGAGTGGTGGGGCTCGTGCTAAATTATCATCAGAATTAAAAAAAAAAATAGATCAACAGATTATTAATAATGAAAAAGCAAATAAACTTATTGCAGAAAAAGAAAGACGTGAAGCTGCTGATGCTGCTACTAAAAAAAATTTTAACAATTTTCAATCTGGAGTTGAAACTGCTTTTGAACAATACAAAAATCGTCCTGATATTGAAAGACTTGAAGCTAAACCTATAGATCCTTTATCTCCATATAATGTACCATTTGCTCCAAACATAGAAACACCAGTCGTAGCACCAGACGTAGCACAAGTCGTAGCACCAGTCGTAGAACCAGCCGCGAAAAAATCTGTAGTTACAAAAATAAAAGTAGCAGAAGCACCAGTCGTAGCAGCACCAGCCGCGAAAAATTCTGTAGTTACAAAAATAAAAGTAGAACAAGCAAAAGTCGTAGAAACACCAGTCGTAGAAACACCAGTCGTGAAAGAACCAGTCGTAGAAATACCTGTAGTCAAAAATATACTAAAAGTTGGACCACCACGCCCACCATTACCATCAACAAAAACAAAAGAATTACCATCAATAAAAACAAAAGAATTACCATCAACAGAAGTGATAGAATTACAGCCAATAGTAACAGAAACACCAGTTAATGCAAATAATCAACCTAATGTAAAAATTGTTATTGATAGTTTAGGTGTTTTTGAAGATATAAAAAAATTCATAGATTTACTTGATTGGACAAAATATATAGATACAGTTTATGCGAGAAAAGTTTCTACTGACACTTTAACAAAACGATATGTATATAATAGAATTAATAATTTTAATATTTCTACATCTGAATATACTATAAAGAAAAACTCTATAAATAATGAAATATCAAATTATAAAGAAAATAAACCATTTTTAATATATATTGATGATGATAATGTAATAAACAAAAAAGATAATACTATTGAATATGGTAAATATGAAAATGATTTATTAGATTATAAGAAAACTAATGAAATTAATTTTAATGATGCAAATCAAATACCTACTGATGATATTAATTGTATATTTATAAAAATGCCAAAAGACAATCCGCAAAACAGTATAATTAAACCTTATTTTCCTAAATTACAAAATTTTTTAGATAGATATAAAACAATTACATCACCAAAACAAATTTTAATTGTATATGATTTCGATTGTACTTTATCATCAAAACATGTTTTTTCATCTTTTTATGGGGAAAAAATGAAAAATGATTTTGAAACTGCGTTAAATACTAATGATCCTATTTTAATAGAAGAGAAACTAGAATACTATTTTGGTCCTAAAGAAAGTAGAGATAAACAGACTGAAATATTTAAATATATGAAAACACTAATAAAACCAAAAGAAGAAACACACCAAAAATCAACAGAAGTAACAGAATTACCAATAACAGAAGTACCACCAATAGTATCAGAAACACCAGTTAATGCAAATACAGTAGAAATACCAACAAAAGAACAAGCAGCACAATCAACAGAAGTAACAAAATTACGGCCAATAGTATCAGAAATACCAGTTAATGCAAATACAGTAGAAACACCAACAAAATCAATAGAAATACCAATAACAGAAGTACCACCAATAGTATCAGAAACACCAGAAGAAGCAACAACATTAGCAACAAAATTAGCAAAACTACAACGAGATAGAACATCAACACTAACAAAAGAAATACAACCACCACGAGATAGAACATCAACACTAACAACACTAACAACACCAAGACCTGCAGCAAGACGAGATAAAAAAACAACATTAGCAGAACTAACTCGAGAGGGAACATCAACACTTACAACACCAATAACAGAAGCAATACCTGCAGCAATACCAGCAACAAGACCAGAGCAAGAAGTAAAACGATACTGCTACATTTAAAAATAAATTATTTTTCATTTTTAATTTTACATTTTAACTTTTATTTATCTAGATACATATATTATATTATTTTATCTTATAAATGCGTAAATACATATAAACCTAAAATATGAATTATTAACAAAGATAATATATAATACAAAATACATAATATATAAAATAAATAAAAATGAATACATCAACTCAACAACCAAAGCTTTTAAATTATAAAAATCTAAATAGAGAAAAATACGAATATTTATTACCTCATAAAACCCAATTTGGCTATTATCAATCTAATTGCAATTATAGATTAAGTAAAAATCAATTACTACCTTTTTATATCGAAACTCCTAAATTGAAAACTACTTCAGGTATTGTTAAAATAGATAATAAATTTTATATAGATTTAGAAATCTCCCAAAGTGGTGAAAATAGTTTATTTTATGATTTTCTTTCAAAAAATGATGATAATAATATTTCAATATGTCATGAAAATTCAAAAGAATGGTTTAAGCAAATGATGCCTCTTAGTGTAGTCGAAAATTATTATAAAACTCCAATTATTAAAAAATCTAAAGGACAATTACCAGTTGTTCGTATTAGATTGCCATCATATAAAGGTAATATTTTGACTGAAATATTTAATATTAAAAAGGAAAAAATGAATGATATTAATTGCATTCAATCAGGTGATTTTTTGGTAGGTATTATTGAATATAGCGGTTTAATGTTTATGAGCCAGAACTTTACGCCTTGTTATGAATTACATAAAATTAAATTATTTAAAGATAATGATATACGATTATTATCAAGTGGATATATGTTTAGTGATATGAATGATAAAGTTGATTTTGAAAATAATATTAAAACAGATAACATTCTAGAAGATCCAACTATTAATGAAACAGATAATTTAGATATGAGTATATTAAATATGAAAACTGTTAAACCTATAGAGAATCGTAATCCTAATTCTAATACTAATACTAATCCTATAATAACTGAAAAAAAATCTTTATTCGATATAATTAAAGAATCTAGATTTAAAGACTTTATGATTGATGAAGAATTATTTAAAAATAATAATAAATTATTTAATAAAAAAAATAATGAAGATTTAATAAAAACTATTATAATAAATAAAAAAGAAAATAATAAAGACAAAAATATAGATAATAAATATGTAAATCATACTAATGATTTAATGAATATTTTAGATAATTATGATACAAATGATATTGAAAATGGTTTTGATCAGGATTTAGACTTAGTAAATGATGAAGAATACAATGAAGAAGAATATAATGAAGAAGAATATAATGAAGAAGAAGATAATGAAGAAGAATATAATGAAGAAGAAGATAATGAAGAAGAAGATAATGAAGAAGAATATAATGAAGAAGAATTTGAATATACAAGGGAGCTCGAGGGGCTGAAGCCCTCAGAGCAGGATTTAGAAAATCCCGCGCGCAAAACAGGGGAGCTCGAGGGGCTGAAGCCCTCGGAGCAGGATTTAGAAAATCCCGCGCGCAAAACAGGAGAGAGCGAGGGGTTTCAGCCCTCACAAGGGAGTCACGAGGGGTTGAAGCCCCTAGAAGAAGAAGATATAGATTATGATACACTTAATGATTTGGAAGTTATAGTATTTGATGAATAATTTTTTTTTTATTATTTATATTTTTTTTATTAAAAAATTATTTATTGTTATATTTTGTATTTTTTTTCATATTATATATTAACTAATAATATAATTATAAATTAATAATATAATTATAAATTAAATTATTTTAATACAAATATAAAATGGTATCTGGTTATGAATCTAAATATATTGAAGGATACGAAACTATTAATTCTTCTATGAAAAATAGTGCTTCTAATTCTTCTATGAAAAATAGTACTTCTATGAATAATAATTCTTCTAATTCATCTATGAAAAATAATTCTTCTAAACCCAGTACTACAGTATATAATGAAGATAATGAAGATAATGAAGATAATGATAATACTTCAGAAGAACCAGAAACTACAAAACCTACAACTACAAAATCTATGACTAAAAAACCTATGACTACAAAATCTATGACTACAAAACCTATGACTACAAAACCTATGATTACAAAACCTATGACTACAAAATCTAAAACTACTAAACCTATGACTACAAAATCTATGACTACAAAACCTATGACTACAAAATATATGATACCAACAAAAACTACAACTACAAAATCTAATCCTACAACTACAAAATCTAATCCTACAACTACAAAAAAAATAGCATTTAAAAATATTGATTCTTCTTACGAAGACTCTGAAGACTCTGAAGATGATGAAGATTCAGTATATTCAAATAAAATTAATAATTACAATAATACAGATGATATTGAAGGATTTAATGGTTCTCAAATAATTGAAAGTCGTAATTTGAAAAATATTTTACTTGCTTTACTTATATCATTCTTTGGTTATATAGTTGTAATTTCAAGTATTAAAAATTATTTACCAATAAATGAATATATGCCACATATGAAAAAATTTAAAAATTTAATATATTTAGGTATATTCTTTTTAGTCACATATATGTGTCTAGAAGCATTCTAAGCAGCTTTTGTAAAAGCCGCGCCAAAACTTGTGGTGCCTTAAGGCACCCATATTTGGAACATTTATTTTATAATATATGTTTTTAGTTTTATTTTTCTATAATTTTAATTTTATCATTTTTATTATATTTGTGATAAAAAAAATATTTTTATCTTAGTAATAAATAATATTATATAAAATATAATAACTTATAAAAAATTTAAAAATGTCTGAACAATCAAATCTTAATTATCAAAATGAATTATCACCATATACTAATTTTATAGTAAAAGATGTGGCACTAAAAGCTTTGCTTTTTTCAATGGTTTTTTATATAATGAATTCAACTTTAGTAAATAAACTTTTACAATGTCTAGATAAATATCAATTTATAGAAAGAAATTTTGTTCAATCTATATTATTTGGATTAGTATATTATATGATAAGCGTTAATTTGTAAAAAAATATTTTATAAATAAAATAAAAATTTAATAAAATATAATAAATTATTTCTGTAATAAAAAAATTTATAATTTATCAAGGGAGCTCGAGGGGCTGAAGCCCTCGTAGCTAGTCGTCATCTTCAGAATTTGGTGCTAAACATAATCTAACAAAACCCAAACCAGCAATATCACAATGTATTACAATAGGATAATCATTACGTATTAAAATCCTAATCGAAGAACTCAAGTTCGCACACTTGCTAAATTGTACCAAATGCTTTAATTTAAATATACCTTGAACAATTTCATCTGGACTATTTTGTTCAAAAGACATACCATTTGAGCTTGGTTTAATTCTAATTTCCTGTGATGCACTTTCATTACAACCCTTGAAAATCAATTGATTACCTACACAAGTAATCTCAATTTTTTCGCTAAATTGACTAATCTCTCTGCAGATTTTTTGAAATCTTGCACTAGACATAACAATAACACTTTTAAAAGTAGGAGATGGTATATCACGTCTTTGTACAGGAATATCAATCAAACTTTGATAAATTGTATTATTAATATTTTCTTCTTTATTGTATCTTTCTATACCAATCCTATTTACATTGTCTTTTTCAACAAAAAGCCTCAAAGTATCACTATTTTCCATATTTTTAATTATCTTAAAAAAATGTTCCAAATTAATACCTAAAACCAAAGGTTGCTCACACTTGAAATCTTCAAAACTAGATTTATCTAATTTTAAATGAATTAATACTGTTCTTCCAGAATCAATTGAAAGAAGTTTAATACCTTCTGAACTACATTCTAAATTTCCTTCAGTAAGTAAATCTTTCAGAAGTTCTGTAAGATACTTAATTGGAGGAGTTTTAGATGTCCAAAGATGAAAAGAATATTTAGAAAAATCATTTTGTGGTTCTTCCTGTTGGCTAGCTTGTATTTCTGACATTATAAATAATTGTTATTTTTATATATTTTTATATTATTTATTTATAATTAAATTATATAATATATTTTTTAAGTTATATTTTTATATATATTTTTATATATATTATAATAAAAAAAATGAAACACAATAATTAAAAGTTAAAACATATATTTTGATTAAATATAATTAAAAGACATTATTTTTTGTTTAATTCAATCTAAACATATATAATGTCATATATGATACTAATGTTAATAAAATAAAGCAAGCAACTACACCTAATAGAGTTTGTGCTCTTAATAATCCTATAAATGCTAATAATAATAGAAATACTATCGTTAATAAAGTATTAATACCCTCCATTATAAATTTTATTATCTATAATTTATAATTTATATTATTATATAATTAGATTATAAATATTAAAAGTAAAACTAAAAATAATAAAAAATTAATTTACAATACCTAATCTTTTTGTTTTATCTTTGTCAATATTTTGCACATGAGACTTATAAATAATTTTATCTTCTGCTAAAATAAATGATTTAGGTAAAATCATATCATCTGTATTAATATCTTCTTTAAACCATAATTTAATAATACTAGAATTTTTTTTAGGACTAATACTTACACCATTTACTTTTGTTGTTACATTTCCAAGCTCTTGGATAATAAAATGTCCTACTGTATCAATCCAAGATTTATAGGAATTTTTTCTATCTACTTTCCAGCTTATGCATCCACCTTTAATATTTGTTTCACATTCCCAAACTGGTGCTGAATTTTCAAGCATTATAAAAAACATACCATTTTCAACCATATCTTTGCGAATAAATTTATCTAATATCCAAAATTCTTCAATTGAATTAAATGTTAATAAATTTATATATGATTCTATACTCCAATCATTATTATCTGGATTATGATAATAAAAATTATAAGTATTACTTAGAGTTGTACAATTAATTTTTAAATTTTCAGTCATTTTATATTTTATAAATATATATTTTTATATTTTGTTTATATTTTTTATATTTATTAATTATACTTTTTATACTCTATGTATAACATTACACAACATTTTTTTAAATTAATTAATTTATAAATTAATTAAAAATTATTAAAATTATTAAAATTATTAAATATCAAAAATTATTAAATATCAAAAATTATTAAATATGAAAAATTATTAAATATGAAAAATTATAAAATATTAAAAATATGAAATTTATTAAAATTTATTAAAATTAATTTGTATTATATCTAGAATATAATATTTTTATAATATAATATACAAATCTAAAAAATATAATTAAAATAAAATAATAATTAATATATCAAAATAAAAATTAAAATGCAAATGCTTTTACCTTTAATAATTTTAGTAATTCTCGGATGCATTTATGCAGGATCTCTCAAAACTTCACAATCTCGTCTTACAGTTGTAGTATTTATTCTATTGCTAATACTTATACTTTGTTATATTCAAATGAGTTATAAAAATAGAGAAATGTTTAGCGGTGTTAGTGGTTTTGCACCTCTTGATTATACAATGCGTAATGGTGGCAGCGGAGGTAATGTTGGCATTGATGGTCAAGATAGTAAGATAGATTGTGGAAGATATAATTATGGTGATATTAATAGCCAAATTGGTCCTAGTGGTACATATGATGGATTAAGACTTAAAAGTCAAATACCAACTAATCCTTTAATAAATGATGTGACAATTTTTAATAATGTAGGAGACGGTTATATTTTGAAAGATCCTATGAATTCTGAATATTTTCCAACTATTGACGGGCAACCTAATTCACCTAGAAGTATGTTTGTTCTCAAAAATAATGCAATATCTTGGGATTGTTGTCCTAGTACTTTTGGTGCTGGTATGAATGGTTGTGTATGTCCTTCTAAAGAACAACTTGATATGTTTGCTGGGCGTTCTGGAAATAGAACACGTCCTGTTGAATATCCCGGTATGTAAATTTTTTTAGAGTGTGTTTTAGAGTGTGTTTTAGAGTGTGTTTTTCTATTTTTGAATTATTTAAATAATCTATAGTTTAATGAGCTTAATGTTTCTATATAATAATCAGTAAATACACTATTCATAGGTTGCTTAATTTTATCTAATATATTTATAGCAATATATGCAGATTCATTTAGAGAAACTTCTTTTGCCGACATAGCAAATAATGCATCTATAAATTTGGGACTCATAAAACTCATTATTGTAACATTAAATCTTTTTGCCATAAAATATTCTCTTATCCTAGAATTATCCAGCAGTTTTATAAAAAATGTATATAAATCAATATCTCTGAATAATTTAACACCTGCAGATCGCAAAACTGTAATGGTTGGATCTTTTTTTTGAGGTACAAAATGGCTAATAAATAGCTTTTCAAATTTAACTGATTTTTTTACATTAGTGTCTGGATCAATATCTCCATATTTTTTAATTATATCATTTACATTACTTGATAAAAAAGTCTTAAATAATATAGGAGGTATAATTCTATATTTTTTAGGATTAAATTCTTCTTCTACTGTAATTGAAGACCTATCAAAATCAGCAATTAATACTGCAAACCCGAGATTTTTTACTTTTAATACTTTACCAAATACTCTAAATGTAAAGAAATCTAGACTTTTTTTCTCAATTCTTTTAACAAATACATTTTCAGGTTTATAATCACCATGAAAAAACTCTAATTTAGTAGATTGAAGATGTCCTATTATAAAAATTACTTGAAGTAGATAATTTGTAATATAAACATACCTATTATCTTCATTTTTAATATTGAAATTATCATCATACACCCCACTTAATAATTTAATGAAAAATTGTCTTCCAGAACCTAAATCTGCTTCTTCCATTAAATTATATCCTTTTAATCCTCTATATTTATTTTTGCATACACCAGAATTAACTATATTTATTGTATTATTTGGCAATTCTTTATAAACATTAGTATTTATTATTGTTTGTAAAGAAAAACCATCTAATTCAATAAAAATATAGTTATTTGTTTCAGTCCTCATTTTCATATAATAATTAGTCATATTAATAATTTTTAAGACATCTTGATGATTACCACAATTAATAGAATAAATTACTGCACCACTTTTACCCTGAGAACTATAAGTTTTAATATTTTCACATTCACAATCATCAGGTAATTTTTTTGATGATTTATATATATTTTTACATATGCATTTTGTTTCTGAATCATTAAAAATATGTTTATCTAGCTTTTTTTTATAAATTGATTTTCCTCTTTTTAATTTATCCAAAACATCAGTAATAAACATTGCAAATTCATTGTGTTTTTTTATTTTCAGTTTGGGACCCCTTCTAATTATTGATTGTGTTTGAGATAAGAATTTTCTACTACTAAATCTAATTATGAAACTTTTTGAATCATTATCATTATTGTCATTATTTATATTATTTGAATTTTGTTCTTTATTTTCTTTATTTGCTTCTTTATCATTTTCATATTTTTTAATATTTTTATAACTAAATTTATGTTTTTTTATTATATTTATTTTTGTTTTTGTATTTGTTTTTGTATTTGTTTTTGTATTTGTTTTTGTATTTGTTTTTGTATTTGTTTTTGTATTTGTTTTTGTATTTTTTTTGTTTTTTTTTATACTATAATTATGCATTCTA
>Ga0214919_10003097_pt1 | contig 25531 bp, 18 predicted proteins | sample LL1503_MetaG_FD_177994 | JGI IMG/M metagenome (GOLD analysis project Ga0214919, IMG submission 177994) | Freshwater microbial communities from Lake Lanier, Atlanta, Georgia, United States - LL-1503 | ecosystem: Environmental > Aquatic > Freshwater > Lake | place: USA: Georgia | collected... | reverse complement strand
TCAAGGCCGACCTTAGCTTTGAATTCAGCGCTGTATATTTTGCGCTTCTTAATTTCTGTCATTGGGTGCTCCATGTTCGAGTCAGTATGCACCTTAAACTGCTGTCTTAAAAACCGGGTCCACTATAGTGATTGTAGATAAAAAATAAAAATATGTAACCTTAATTTGAAACTTGAAGGCGCCATCACGCATGGTCAGTAAAAGGTCAGTAAAAGCTTGCATTTATTTTTCGAAGCACAATACAATGCGGCCGTTTATAAATTTGTTAAATAAAAGATCATAAAAAACTATGCACCATCGAAGTCTTGGGACTCAAGCCCTGTTTCTTTCTTCTGTCAGCGCGATCATTGGATCAGGCTGGCTTTTTAGCGCCTATTATTCAGCAAAGCTGGCTGGCAACGGTGCGATTATTGCTTGGGTGATTGGTGCGGCGCTTTTATTAACCATTGCGTTTTCCTTTGCAGAAATCTCTTCCATGATTCCTATTTCTGGGTCGTCGACTCGGATTCCTTATATTTCTCATGGGACTTCTGTCTCCATGATTTTTTCCTGGATTATTTGGCTTTGCTATTTAGCCATTATGACTTCAGAAATTCAGGCCATGATTCAGTATGTGAGTTTTTATATCCCAGCATTAACGAAAGCCAATGGAGGGCTGACGGCCCTTGGTTATGTATGGGCTATTGGTTTTGCTTTTATTATTAGTGCTCTTAATGTCTATTCTGTTCGCCTACTCATGAAGGCCAATAGTGTTTTAACTTTGTTTAAAATATTTCTCCCTATTTTGATTGTCCTTGTGATTTTTTTGCATTATTTCAGCTGGCCTAAGATCGCTGGCACCACCACAGGCGGGTTCTTGCCCTTAGGTTGGCATGGTGTTTTCTCGGCGATTTCAGCGGGCGGTATTGTGTTTGCGTTTAATGGCTTTAAACAAGCTGCAGAAATGGCGGGTGAAGCTAAAAAACCTCAGGTGACGGTTCCATTGGCGACCATTGGATCTATTTTGCTTTGTCTTGGTATTTATCTTTTATTACAGCTGAGTTTTTTAATTTCAATGACCCCTGAGAATTTAAGTCATGGCTGGTCGAATTTATTTCTTACGGGTTCTAATAGCCCGATTGCAGGGGTGCTCGATCAAGATCATTTGACCTGGTTGAATTCTTTTTTATACGCAGGTGCAGTGATTGCGCCCATGGCGGCGGCCATTATGTACTGTGCAGTCTCTGCGCGGTCTTTATATGCGATTAGTAAAATTGGCTATGCGCCAAAAATCTTTCAAAAATTAAGTCCCTCTGGGAATCCTAAAGCGGCGATTATTGTTAATTTTTTCTTGAGCCTTTGCTTTTTTGCGCCATTTCCTGGTTGGTCGAGTATTGCGACTTTCTTAACTTCCCTGCTGGCGCTTACTTATGCTTTAGGACCGGTGTGTTTATTAGCCTTAAGAAAACAAGTGCCTGATTTAAAAAGACCCTTTAAATTACCCTTGGGGACGCTCTGGTCTTTAGTTGCCTTTTATATTTGTACTTTACTGACCTACTGGAGCGGCTGGCCAATTCTTTGGAAAACGTCTTTGTTATTAGTCGTAGGCTATGTGTTTTTCTTATCTTACTATGCGCTCTTTGGGCGACATCGGGGTGATGATCTTGATTTTAAAGCCTCACTGTGGGTTTGGATTTATATTTTTGGTGTCGCTCTCGTTTCTTATTTTGGAAACTTTCAGGGAACAGGGCAGATCTCTGATCTTCTAGTTTATTTTTTACTTTTATTAATTAGCATCGCGAGTCTTTTTGCGTCGACTTATTTTTGTGTGTCGCCCGAAAAGGCAAAAAAGAATATTCAAGCCTTGAATTTGAATGTGTAGGGGCGAATACAAGATTTTCCCCTACAAAGTTTTTTTGGAAAAGTTGATTTACCCCGTATTTTTCATCCCTGCAGAAATCCCTGTTAAAGACAGCATGAGCGCTTCTGAAAGATCTGGATTATCTCCCAAAGTTTTTATTCTTTTTAAGACTTCAATTTGAATTAAATTAATAGGGTTTACATAGGCGTTTCTTAAAAATAAAGCCTCACGAAATTTATCCATTTTTTGGGACTCTTTAGTTTGGCCAATGACTAGTTCAATGGCTTGCCTTGTTTCTAATAGTTTTTGTCTTAAGCCCTCGCCGTAAGATTTTAATTCTGCTGGGGCTAACTCTTGATCATAAAGCGCAGCAATATGCGCATCGACTTTGGTTAAGACCATATGTAATAAATCCATCAATGAGAAAAAAAACGGCCACTGAGAAAGCATCTGCTTTAAAATATTCAAATCACCTTGATGGATAGCTTCTTGAATCCCTTCGCCAACGCCTAGCCAAGCAGGAAGAATTAATCTGGTTTGAGTCCAGGCAAACATCCATGGAATAGCGCGTAGACTTTCAACGCCGCCCGATGCTTTTCTTTTAGCGGGTCTTGAGCCGATCATGAGTCTCCCTAATTCTTGTTCTGGGGTGACTTCACGAAAATACCTCACAAAATCCGCCTGCTCTTTCACAACTTTTCTATAAGCCTCGCAAGATTTTTCACTCATGAGATTCATGACTTCCAGCCATTCGGGTTTTGGTTTCAGCGGGGGTAGTAAAGTCGCTTCTAAAACAGAAGTGGTATACAGCATTAAATTATGTCGGGCTAAGATTGGCATGCCGAATTTTTGCTCTATGACTTCGCCTTGTTCCGTAATTCTCATGCGGCCATTGACGGATCCTGGAGGCTGGGAAAGCAGAGCATCTCGAACGGGTGCGCCACCACGGCCTGCTGAGCCACCTCGGCCATGAAAGAAAGTTAATTCAATGCCGAATTTTTCAGCGAGCTCAGAAAGAGCCGCCTGGGCTTGATATTGGGCCCAGCTCGCGGCTAATTTTCCAGCATCTTTTCCAGAGTCTGAGTAGCCGATCATAATTTCTTGATGATTTTTGATTCTTTGACAATAAGCTGGAGATTCAAAGAGAGATCTCATAATTTTGGGCGCGTTTTCTAGATCATCTAAAGTTTCAAAAAGGGGAACCACCGGCATGGGTTCTTCGACGCCGCAAATTTTTTGTAAGAGCATGACTTCTAAAATATCTGACGCACTTTTAGCCATGGAAATCACATAGGCGCCTAGATAATCTGGATTAGTTCGTGCAATCACTTTGCAAGTATTAATAACATCTAGATTTAAGCCTTCTAGTTTTAAGTGATAAGGAAGTAAGGGTCTTGGGTTTTTTAATTCTTGAATACAAAATTCAATTTTTTCTTCTTCTAACCAGTTTTCATACTCACCCATGCCTAAAGCTTTCGTAATTTGAGATAGGGCACCACTGTGCTCGATAGATTCTTGACGAATATCTAATTTGGCTAAATTCAAACCAAAAATATGGGCTCTGGTGATCATGTCTTGAAGATGGCCCTGGGCAATGGCGCGCCCTTTGCACTCTAATAAAGATTGTCGGCATAGTTCTAAAGGCGCTAATAATTGTTCTATGTCTTTGAGGATGGGCAGTGTGTTGTTAATTTCTAGATGTTTTAATTGAGCCTCGCAGTAGGTTCTTGTATTAATTAAAAGCTCTTTAAGTGATCTTAAATAAACTCTATAGGGCTCATTGGTTTCACCGACCAGCTCTCTTAATTTTAAATTGCAGTTTTGCATGGATAAATCTTGAATTAGCTCATCCGTGTCTTTTAAAAATAAATCTGCCGCCATCCATCGACCCAGTAATAAAACATCTTCAGTGACTTGATGGGTGACATTTGGGTTGCCATCTCGATCGCCGCCCATCCACATCCCCATTCGAATAGGCGTGCTATCTAAAGGCAAGTGATAGCCGGTGTTATTAAATAAAGCCGAATCCAACCTTCTCATATAGCTAGGAATAGCTCGCCATAGAATTTTTTCGATGACGGCAAAGCCCCACTTGGCTTCCTGCTGGGGCGTAGGGCGATGTCTTCTGATTTCATCGGTTTGCCAGATGGCCGTAATTAATTGATACAGCTGGTTTTGAATGGATTTTTTTTCATTGGGGGTTAAAGCCGTACGATCTTGGTTGTCTAATAATTCAGAAATTTTATGGTACTGGCGGATTAAAGTCCGACGTTTAACTTCTGTGGGGTGGGCTGTTAAAACTAGAGATATTTTTAAAGCACAGACTTGTTCAAATAATTCTTTTTGGCTAATCCCTGTTTTTCTTAAAATTTCTGGAAATAAAATTTCTGGAGAGCCCGGTAAAATATCTAAACTATCGGAGGAGTTATCTAATTGGCCCAGATGAATCTCTGAAGAGCTATGAAGTTTTGAGTTTTCTTTATGTCGAATAGTTCTAGCGAGCTCAGTACTTTCAGCCAAATTAGCTAAATTTAAAAATTGCCCAAATGCTCTGGCTAAAAAGCATAATTCAGCGTCTTTTAAACTATGAATAATTTTAAATAACTCTTGCTCAGCTTGGGCATCTTCATGAAGTCTTGTTTTCTTAGAGAGTTCTCTAATTTTTTCGATTAATTCAAATTCAGCATGAGAACTTTGCTCTGTAATCACCTGGCCCAAAATCTCACCTAGGAGATGCACATTGTGTTTTAAATGGGTGAGGTGTGAATTTTGTGATGGATTAATAGTGGTTTGATCGGTCATGTGATGGTCCCCCTCTCTGTCCTCAGGCAGAGCCTTCGGCCTCTCTCTCCCACGAGGGGAGAAAGGATGTCAGAGTTTTGTGAAAGATTAAAAAACAAGGCAGGCATGGTAGTTAAGAGAGCGGGACTTGTCATGATAACTAAACAGATAACTAATCAGATTTTTATCATTGTTTTGTCTGATACTGAGAAACCAATCGTCCAATTTCACTGACCATATAAAGTGGCACAGAGGCAATTTGATTATCTTTATTATTTTTATCTTGCGGGCTGGGCGCTGAAAATGGATCTATGGATGTTTTAATCCCCAGAGAAATTTTGTTTTGCTCCATAAATATTTTCAAAGATTTTAAACGGCCATAAGGACCTGACTTAACTTCGATTGGTAAAATCTGGCCATTGATTTGGGTGAGATAGTCCAGCTCAGCCTGCGCATTTTTTTGATCAGTCGCCCAGAAAAATACTTGGGGTGGGGTTAAAATATCTTGATAGGCCAAAAGCTCTTGGCCGACATATTGTTCGACCATGCTGCCTTGATTGACCAAGTGTAAATTCTCTTGCATCAGTAAAGAAATATCTAAATTAGACGCGCGTTTTAATAGGCCCACATCTAAAAATAGTAATTTGAATTTCTTCTCATTGATTAAAGTATTCAGGGGGAGCCCTGTGCCTGCGCTTGCAAAAACTTGATGCACAATATTAGCCTGGACCAATTGGCTCAAAGCAAATTTTAATTCACGAGATTGCAAATCCTGACTGACATAGCTGTATTTAAATTGCTGAGTGACACGCTCTGGCAAAGCTTGGTAAAGCAGCTTTAAAGCCTCGATAGAGCTTGGGCCTTTTTTGCCATATTTCCCAAAGTCATTTTGATAAGCCAGTAATAAAATGCTTTGCATATCTTGAGCTGGTTTATAGGACCGCTCTGAGAAATAACTATTTAATACCGCAGGCATGCCGCCTAGGATTAAATATTCTCTTAAAAGATTTAAACATTTTTCATGAATGCTTGGATCTATAGAATCTGCCCATGAAATATTTTCAAGATATTCCCGAAGCTGGGTATTCCCATTAGCACTGAGAAACTCTTTAAAAGATAAGGGCCCCATATGAAAAAATTGCACACGGCCTACCGGCATTTTGAAATCTTCAGCCTCTAATGCAAATTCTAAAAGAGAGCCTGCGGCAATGACGTGAAGCTCAGGCATTAATTCTTTAAAATAACGTAAAGACATAATGGCCTCTGGGCATTCTTGAATTTCATCTAGAAATAAAAGCGTTTGGCTGGGTGTGATTTTTTGATCAGCTAAGAGCTCAATGGATTTAATAATTTCTTGTGGCTTCAGGGAGTTTTCAAAAAAACGCTTAAATTCGGGAGAAAGCTCGAAATTGATTTTGACCATATTCTCAAAGTGATCTTTGCCCAAAGCTTCGACCACATAACTTTTACCGACTTGTCTTGCACCTTTTAATAAAATGGGTAAGTGAGTTTTTGAGTTTTTCCATTGAAGCAAGTCAGATTCGATATCCCGATGCATGATCTTTCCCCTTTAGTTTTTATTTTTTTTTTAAAGTTAATAAAAATAGATTTGCAGATAATAGGGGGTTATTTTATGCAATATTTGCAGAAAATACGATCATACTTTCTGCAAATATTGCAGATAATCAGGGGTTGTTTTATTAAAAATTAAATTTTTTCGAAACAAATCATGTAGTTAGTTCGTATTTTATTTTTAGGTGTATTTAAAGAAAAAGATTTTTTAAATAAATCATATTTTATTTCTCTGGCTTCTAAGGGTTTTAATCCAAATTTTCGGGCCATGGAAACTAGCTCTTCGGGCTTGATAAATTTTTCGTAGGTATGCGTGCCTTTAGGCAAAATTTTTAAAATATATTCAGCGCCAATAATGGCTTCTAAAAAACTTCTTAAATTTCTATTTAAAGTTGAGAAAAATATTAAGCCATTGGGCTTTAATAAATCACTTGCTGTTTTAATAATGCTTTCGGGGTTAGGTACGTGCTCAAGCATTTCCATGCAAGTTATAAAATCAAAATAAATATTTTTATTATTTTCTAGAAAATCTTCTGCGCTGATCTGCTGGTAATTAATGTTAAGTTGAGAATTTTGATCTTGATTTAAATTCGTTTCTAAAAGATGTAGCTTGGCAATTTTGATCACGGAAGGTGCTAAGTCTATGCCGGTCATGTTTAGGCCTTTTTTAGCCAGAGCTTCTGTGAGAATTCCACCACCGCAACCAATATCTAAGCCAGTGAGTGCTTGATTTTTTAAATTATCTTTTGAATTAAATTTATTTAAATACTCTTGTATAAATTCAAGTCTTAATGGGTTAACTTGGTGCAGAGTTTTAAATTCAGAGTTTTGATCCCAAAAGCGTGAAGCTAGTTGATCAAATTTTTGGACTTCTTCAGGGGAGTAGTTGTCTTGGGAATGCTGCATGGAATCTTTCTCACACTTAAAAAATAAGTCCGGGAGTTTATGGGATTTCGAGGGTGGGGGAAATGATGGGCTTAGAAAAAATATTGGCGGTATTAATTTTTATAATTTTTGGGTCTTATTTGTTTTTCATGGATTTTAAATATTTAAGACTGCCAGAGTCCCCTGTTTTTTTATTGTTATGGATGGGGCTGGTTTTCAATATTAATCAAAATTTTTCGCCCTTAGATCAGGCCGTTTTGGGCGTGATCGTAGGCTACGGGTCTTTATGGTTAATCTTTTGGATTTTTAAATATATCACTGGCAAAGAGGGCTTGGGCTATGGCGATTTTAAATTATTAGGCGCCATGGGTGGGTGGTTTGGCTTGATGGAATTACCCAGAATTATTTTAATGGCGAGTGGTCTTGGCTTGGTATTATTTGGCTTGAGATTTTTTTTAGAAAGAAAAATAAAAAACGGCTTAGAGATAAAAATCCCACTGGGCGCTCTGATTTTATTAGCCGGATTTTTAGAGTTTTTTAAATAATTATTTTTAATTATTTTTTTTTAAACGCTAAACTCGCCGCTCTTAATTTTTTGAATTTAAAAAAATTGATAGTGATTATAAAAAACATGAAAAAAATAAAACTCAAACTCAAGCTTTCTTCTTGGTTTAACAGCCCTAAAAAATGGGCGACTTGGATGCTAAGTCTGGTCATTATTTTTACGGCTTATTTTTTAATTCTAGATAGATACGCACCCAGTACAGATGATGCGGTAATACAAGCTTATGTATTAAATATTTCGAGCTATGACGCCGGGAAAATAGACTTTTTAAATTTACAAAATAATAGCTTTGTGAGTAAAGACCAGATTTTATTTAGATTAGATCCGGCTGAATATTTATTTAATTTAAATAAAGCCCAGGCTGATTTAATTTTGGCCCAAGAGCTGGTTAAGCAATATTCAGAAGGGGTTTTAATCGCTCAGGATAAATTAAAACAAGCCCAGGCTGATTTTGATTATCAAGATTCGCATTTTCAGGCTTTGAAAAAATTATATGAAGATAAAGTGATTTCTCGGGATGATTTTAATCAGGCCCAAAATAAAGAAATTTTAACAAAACAGCTCGTGTTTTCTGCTCAGCAATCCGTCATGGCCGCTCAAGAGTTATTAGGCCCAGATATTAAAGGCGTGAATGTTCATGTTTTTCAGGCGCAGTCTGAGATTGATAATGCAGAACTTAATTTAAATCGAACAGAAATTAAGTCTCCCAGTGATGGCTTTATTAGTAATTTGCAAATTCAACCGGGCTCTTATATTTCAGCGGGAGAATCGGCTTTATCTTTGATTCAAAATAATTTCTGGGTTCAAGCCAATTTTAAAGAAAATGATTTGGAAAGAATTCAAGTAGGTCAGAAAGTCTGGGTGACTATTAATAATTATCCTGGTGAGATTTTTGAGGGAGAAGTTGAGAGTTTAAGCCAAGGGGTGAGTGTGTCTAGCGATGGCAGGGGCATGATTTTACCTAGTATCGATAAGACCAATAATTGGGTGAATTTGGCTCAAAGATTCCCAGTACAAATTAAAATTAATACGCCCAAAAATTATATTTTAAGAGTCGGTGCGACTTGTATTGTGACTGTTAGAACTTCCAATAATTTCGTCATTAATAAGCTAGCTGAATTAAATCAATGGATCCGGGCCATGGCCCAATACATGTATTAATCAATAGGTGAAGTAGGTGAGTAGGAAGACAACTTGATGCCTGTTAATTATTACTTACAGCCCTATCGACTTTACTGCGCGATGGTGAGCTTAAAATTAGTGCTCAGCGCTTTAATTTGTTTTGGGATCATTGGCTATTTTGGCTTGGACAATGGCTATTTATTTATGATTCCCATGTTCTTTGCGCCCTTAAGTTTACCCTTGAGAATTCACCAAACCCTCTGGGAAACCGTGCTTGGGAATTTTATAGGCGCCTGTATTTTTATCCCCCTGATGATGCTTTCAGATCATTTTTTAATTTATACATTATTAAATTTGTTTTTTTTAACCCTGGCTTTATTAATTGGGTTTAAATCAAGATTTTTCTTCGCATCTTTATTTGTTCTAGTCACAGGCGGGGTGCTTTATTCTTTGGCAATTACGGGTCCCGTGGCTGCAGCATCTTATGGGATTGAGTGGGTGCGAGATGGATTTTTCGGGGCGCTGGTATTTTTTGTGATTGATTTTTTAATCTGCCCTTATTTTGCTTTGGGCCAGCTAGAAAAAATTTTAAAAAACACGCCGATTAGATTGATGCCCATTGAAGAGTGTCAGAAATTGTTTCAGGTTTCTAAATTTAGAGTGCTCTCTGGAAAGATTAAAAATCAAAAAGAATGGGAAATCTTAGAAGCTAAAATAGGGATTGCTAATGCTACGCAGTTTTATCAAAAGAGAGCTGAAGATGTTCTAGAAAAATTACGAAAACTAGGGCCAGAATCTGAGTTTATTTATTTAAAATTAGAAAAAATTTATAGGGATAATTTTTTCTATATTTTTATAGAAAATGGCTTGAGAGATTTAAAAAATAAAAATAATTTTTGGGAAGAAATTTTCGTAGATTTAGAAAGTTTTTTAAATGTGAATTTAAATTCATCTCAAACAGGGTCTTATCAAAGTTTAAGACTGGCTTATAGTTTTCGGATGCACTTAGATAATTTAGTGAATGTCTTAAGTGTCCCTAAAGAGCGCAAGATTCCAGAACCGCCGCCTTTGTCTATGGCGATTAACTCGCCGGTTAAAATGGCTTTTCTAGTCGCGACGACTTTGTGTTCTGTGGTGTGTTTTATTTCTTTTTTAGCCTTGCCCGGCGGTATGCAGCCTGTCTTTTCAGCCTTTGCGGCGACGATGCAGCCGAATATGGGGAAATTAAGTAAGCAGTTATTAGATCGATTTTTAGGCGTTGTTTTTGGTGGCGCCGCGTCTGTTTTGATTTTATTAGCGCTAGGGCAGGTCACGCATTTTTGGGTCTTGTTATTTTTATTTGCTGTATCCGTCGGGCCTTTTATTTACTTAAGTTTATCTCGGCCTCAGTGGGCTTATATTTTTTTACAGGCGGCGATTACAGTCTTGATGCTCGTGGCTTATGACACCTTGGTTCTAGTTCCGACCATTGAAGTCGTAGGTCAAAGATTTTTTGGAATCAGCGTTGGTTTTATTATTGGCTTTACCGTCATGGCTTTATTTGGCTTAGAAAGCGCCAGTAAGATTTATCTTCAAAAATTTCATAGTTATTTATCCAGAGCGGGACAGATTATTTTTAAAACCAAGCCTCTAGTCCCCCAAAATTATATGGAATTAGTTAATTTAATGGCCGAGTTAAAAGTTTTATTAAGCCATGCCGAATTTGAATTTGGGTCTTCTAAACAGGCCTCTAGTTTATTTAAAAAGCAGTTTTATATTCTCGAGCATATTGGTTATAACTTAGAGACTTTATTGGCTTTAAGAATGCATGAAGATCGGATGGATTTTAAAACAGCTTGGTTAATAGAAGAGATAAAAAATTTATTTTTAAATATAGAAAAAGTGTTAAAAACTTGGCCAGATTTAAAGAATCTAGAGATTTTAAATTTTAATTTGAGTGAAATAGATCAGAGATTTCAGCAAGAGTTAAAAAATAATAATTTAAAAAATTTAACCCAAGAAGAGCGTATGCATTGCTTTGCTTTACAGACTAATTTGCAGTGTTTGGTGTTTGAGCTGAAAGAAGTGAAAGTAGGGTGAAAAAATTTAATTAAATAATAAAAAAGGCGAGAGGTTTAAGTTCTCGCCTGAGGTTTAATTTTTGATTTTTTTTGATGATTTAATAGTGGCCGCCTCTGCCTGGTACGGATTGAGAAGAGGAAGGGGCTGAGTTGCAGGCAGAGGAAGAAGCGCTGGGTGGATAGTACAGCGTGCTAGAGCCGCTGCTATTGGTTGATGCCGCACTGCCCGGGCCTGCTGAGGCCGACGCGCCTCCAGTAGTTGGAGCAGCAGCGCCTGCCGCAGCGGCAAAAAGATTGGCAACGGTGGCTCTGGGTTCAGGTCTTCGTTCAGCCGTGAGGGTTGTATAGCGATCTGCGATGGCAATTTCTGCAGGTGCGAGTTTTTCTACTTGGATCTGATGAGTAACTTCCAGAAAAGCATCGATCATTCTGAGAGCCAGTTCATAGTTGAGCTCTAAAGTCTCAAAGGGGACAAAACTTTCTCCGCGGTTTAAACCAGCCTGCGTAATGGCAGGGAGGACGTCTTCTTCTGGTGCTGCTGCAAGACCCAGTGGTGCGAGCAAGGCGGTTGCGATGCGTTGATGCTCTGAGAGCGTGAGCTTAGGACCGCGAAACTCAAGATGAATATCTTCTAGTCCAAAGATCTCTTCCCAGAGTCTGGCGTAATTGGCTTGATAGCCTGTCACACCGGGTGTTGCTTGAAGAGCTGCTTGATTGATTTGAGCGGTGTTAGTTAAGAGCTCTCCAAGTTTTGACTTTAAGCAGCTAGCTGCCGATTTATCGGCGCCTTGCGTTGAGAATTCCAATTCGAAAGCTGCGTTGTCTAATTTGGCAGATAAAAAAAGATTGGGATTGACTTCAGTCGTTGCTGGGGCGCTTGCAGAAGCTGCCCCACTGTCATTGGTGTTAAAGCCGGTGAAAGCTGATGGTTCTGTTGGATATCCAGACATGTTTTTTCCTTTTTATAGTTAAAAATGGTTGTTTAAAAACCGTCGATGTTTTTACCCAAAGTTCGTGCTGAAAACTAGGTTTAGTGAACAGGTTTAGTGAACAGGTTTAGTGAACAGGTTTAGTGAACAGGTTTAGTGAACTCGTTTTAAAAAAATTCTAAATGGCGCTATTAAAGTCTAGGGGTCAAAGTCGTACTTGCCGTGCTGGCTTGTGGTGTTGCGGTAGTCATAGTTCCAGTTCCAGCGCCTGCATTGGTGGCGAAAGGCGCCGAGAGGGCGCCAAAGCCTGCGCAGGTTCTGTCGGCTGCTCGAGTTCTTTTTGAAGGTCTGACGATCTCATAAGTATCGCTATAAAGAGTTTGATCGTCTTTTGTTCTTTCTTTGTTTCTTTCTGTTTGGACATTGAGTGCTGTTTCTAAAAAAGATTGAACAAGGCTTAAGGCGAGTTTTTCTGGAATCTTGAAATTATCTGGTAGCAGATTGATAAATTCTTGATGGTCTGGGTCTAGGTCGTCCAAAGTAAGATAGAAACTAGGGGCGGGTGCGTCTTCTGAAGGCTTGGGTAATAAATTAAGAATCGGATCGATGATGCTGGTGATTTCATCTCTTGAGAGTCGACCTAAGAAAGAAATCTGGAGTGCACCTCTGCTGCTTTCTCGCCAGAGTCTTGCAAAAGAAGCCGTCCAGTGAGTTTTGCCAGAATGTTTTTCTAACTGGATATGAGCGGTTTCGGGAAGATGGTCGGTGAGATATTTTGTCAGCAATTCTGTCTTGCCTGTAAAAATTAATTTGGGTTCATTCCAGCTGAGTTCTATTTGTAAACCAATAGTGATTTCGGGCTCTGATGGGAGGGCAGCAGCAGGGGCTGAGGTTGCTGAGTGTGAGAGTGGGTGAGTCGCTCCCGTGATATCTGAATGAGAGCCTGAATCTTGAGCGACCCTTGGAATAATAGTGAGAGTGGTCTGTTCTGTGAGTGCATAATCTTGGGTGCCATAGGGTACCGTGGGTGTGATTGAGCGTTCTGGTGTTCCTGACATGATCTCGTCCTTAGGGGAAATTTAAAAAATAGGTGCTGGATGGTTTCAAAAATTTTTATGGGGATCAAGCCCCCTCTCTGTCCCTTAATTTTATTTTATTATTGAACTGGACACCGGCCTCTGCTGGGGTGACGCTCGCGAGGAGATTTATGCTGTTTTACATAGCGCCTGCCAGGCTGAATGGATATAATCCGCCGTCTTTTTTTTAAACCCTGTTTTTATTAATTTTTAATTTTATTGATTTAAATATTTTTTATATTTTTTGGGAGTTCTATGTCGTCCAATACCCCTGATTCACCTGATATGCCTAATGATTTACCTAATGTTTTACCTAGTAATTTACCCAGTGCCCCGATGACTTCTAGCCAAGTTATGCCAGTGAGCATTGAAGAAGAACTGAAGCAGTCTTATTTGGATTATGCGATGAGCGTGATTGTTGGACGCGCGTTGCCGGATGTTCGAGATGGTTTAAAGCCTGTTCACAGACGCGTTTTATTTGCGATGCGAGAATTAGGGAATGATTTTAATAAGCCCTATAAAAAATCCGCTCGTGTCGTGGGGGACGTGATCGGTAAATATCACCCTCATGGTGACACCGCGGTTTATGACACGATCGTTCGAATGGCTCAGCCATTTTCTTTGAGATATATGCTGGTTGATGGCCAGGGTAACTTCGGATCTGTGGATGGTGATTCACCTGCGGCGATGCGTTATACCGAAGTCAGAATGTCTAAGATCGCGCATTATTTATTATCTGATCTAGATAAAGAAACCGTGGATTGGGTGCCAAACTATGACGAGACTGAGCAAATCCCCGCAGTCATGCCAACGAGATTGCCTAATTTATTAATTAATGGAACCGCAGGGATTGCTGTCGGGATGGCGACGAATATTCCGCCTCATAATCTCACGGAAGTCTTGAATGCCTGCTTGGCTTTAATCGATGATCCTATGTTAAGTGTGGATGACTTAATGGTGTTTATCCCCGGCCCTGATTTTCCAACCGCAGGTATTATTTCTGGACGTGCTGGGATTATCTCGGCATATCGAACGGGTCGTGGAAAAGTCTATGTTCGCGCTAGAACTAATATTGAAGTAGATGAAAAAAACGGCAAAGAAAAAATTATTATTAGTGAACTGCCTTACCAGGTGAATAAAGCTAGGTTAATTGAAAAAATTGCGGAATTAGTCAAAGAAAAATTGATTGATGGTATTACAGAATTAAGAGATGAATCTGATAAAGATGGCATGCGCGTAGTGATTGAGATACGCCGTGGTGAAATGACGGATGTGGTTTTAAATAATTTATTTAAACAGACCCAAATGCAGACTGTATTTGGGATTAACATGGTCGCGCTCTTAGATAATCAGCCACAGACTTTAAATTTAAAACAAATTATTCAGGCTTTTATTAGGCATCGCCAAGAGGTTGTGACTAGACGGACTATTTTTGAATTAAGAAAGGCCAGAGAACGTGCGCATTTATTAGAAGGTCTGACCGTTGCTTTGGCTAATATCGACGAGATGATTGAATTAATAAAACAATCTAAGACGCCGGCAGAAGCCAAAGAGCAAATTTTAAATAAAACCTGGAAAGCCGGACAAGTATTAGCCATGTTGTCAGGAACGGGGGCGCATGCATCGAGGCCAGATTATCTGGAGTCCCACTATGGTTTATTAAACTTAGAAAATCTAAAAGAATTAAATCAGGATCCAACGAAAGCGTTATATAAATTATCGCCGGCTCAAGTCGATGCGATCTTAGAAATGAAGCTGCATAGATTGACGGGTTTAGAGCAAGATAAAATTCTGGAAGAGTTTAAAAACTTATTAGTTTTAATTGCTGGATTATTAGAAATTTTGGCGGATGTTAAAAAACTAATGGCGGTGATTCGCGCTGAATTAGTAGAAATTTTAGAGCTCTTTGGTGATAAGCGTCGGACAGAGATTTCAGCGTCGAGTTTAGATTTATGCATGGAAGATTTGATTGCTGAAGAAGACAGGGTTTTAACACTGTCTGGCGATGGATATATTAAATCTCAGCCAGTCAGTGACTATAGGGCTCAAAGACGAGGTGGTCGTGGTAAAGCCGCAACTGGATTGAAAGAAGAAGATTATATTAAGCGTCTCATAGTCTCACATTCACACGCAACGATCTTATGTTTCTCTTCTTTGGGTAAAGTGTATTGGAAAAAAGCCTACGAATTCCCACAAGCGAGTAGAACTTCAAGAGGTCGGCCTATCAATAATATTCTGCCATTAGAAGTCGGTGAAGAAATCGAAGCCATGTTGCCGATTAGAGATTACCAAGGTGATCGATTTATCATTATGGCGACGGCGCATGGGACTATAAAAAAGACAAAACTAGAGGCCTATTCCAGACCCAGAGCGAATGGGATTAGAGCCGTTGAGTTAGTAGAGGGCGATCAGTTAATCGGTGTTGAATTAACGGATGGCAAATCTGAAATTTTATTATTCTCAGATGCTGGAAAAGCCGTGAGATTTAAAGAAAGTGATGCCAGACCCATGGGGCGTGTAGCTCGCGGTGTTCGTGGAATTAGATTGCAAGAAAATCAAAAAGTGGTGTCTTTGATTGTTGTGAACAATCCAGAGGGGCATGTTTTGACAGCGACGGAGCATGGCTATGGTAAAAGAACAAAGCTTTCTGAATATAGATTGGTGAATAGAGGCGCTCAGGGTGTTTTATCTATTCAGACTTCTGAGCGTAATGGCCAAGTAGTCAAAGCCGTCATGGTTTGTGACAGTGATGAGGTTTTATTAATTACGAATGGGGGTGTCTTAGTTCGGACTCGTGCGGAAGAAATTAGTTTGATTGGTCGAAATACCCAGGGTGTGAGATTAATTAATCTAGGTGAAGGCGAGGCTTTAGTGGGCTTACAAAGAGTTGATGAGTTATCTGAAGAAGAGCTAACAGAAAGCGCTCAGGCGGGTTTAGGTGGCTTGTCTAATTTATCTAGCTTAAGTTCTGGTGAAGAGTCTGAAGATGATTTTGATGAATCTGGTGCAGATGGCGTGGATGATTTAGTTGATGCAGATCAAGAAGAAGATCCCGAGCTAGATCCAGAGTCGGACTCAGAGTCAGATCAAGATGAAGACTTATAATTTTTGCGCAGGCCCTGCGGTTTTCCCTGAAGAAGTATTAGAGAAAGCCAAAGAAGATTTAATCGATTTTGCGGGGACAGGGACGTCGATCCTCTCTGTCTCCCATCGTTCGAAAGAATTTATCGAAATGGGTAATCGGGCGAAGCAAGATTTACGAGATTTATTAAAAATCACAGAAAATTATGAGATCTTATTTTTGCATGGCGGCGCTAGTTGGCAGGCGTCCATGATTCCTGCAAATTTTCTAGATAAAAATAATAAAAACAGCTTTGCTAATTATGTCGACACCGGTCATTGGTCTGGTAAGGCCATAGACGAAGCCAAATTTTTTGGAAATATAAAAATTATTGGCTCTGGCATGGAAGCGGCTTTGGACACAAACTGGCCTATGGATTCTCAGGCGGCTTATTGTCATATCACGCCCAATGAGACGATTGATGGTTTTGAGTTTTATGATTTCCCTAAAAATTCTCCAGTGCCTTTAATAGCAGACATGTCGTCGACTATTTTATCTCGTGAATTTGATGTTCGGGATTTTGATTTAATTTATGCCGGCGCCCAGAAAAACATGGGACCATCTGGCTTATCTGTGGTGATCTTAAGTCAAAAATTATTAGAGAAAGCCAATAAAAATTTACCCACCATGCTGTCTTATCAGGTCCATGTAGACGCTGAATCTATTTATAATACGCCGGCGACTTTTTCTTGGTATTTAATGGGCGAATTTTTAAAGTGGGTCAAAGCTCAGGGTGGATTGCCTGAAATGGGCCGACGAAGTTTAGAGAAATCAAGCTTGCTTTATAGCTTTATAGATAGATCTGGTTTTTATGAAAATAAAATCCCAAAGCAGATTAGATCTCGTATGAATATTCCGTTTTTTATTAATAAAAATATTAAAAATTATTTAGATCTAGAAAAATTATTTATCTCAGAAGCTAAAAAAAATAATCTTATTAATTTATCGGGTCATCGAGTGACAGGCGGCATGAGAGCGTCTTTATATAACGCGATGCCGTTAGAGGGTGTTAAAAAATTAATAGAATTTATGCAGGATTTTGAGAAAAAATATGGATAAAAATGCTTCTCAAGAAATTTCTAAAATTATTCCCCCCAAAATTATTACGATTGATGGGCCAGGGGGTGTCGGAAAAGGGACTGCTTCTCGCATGGTGGCGAAGCATTTAGGCTGGACTTGGTTGGATTCTGGGGTGTTATATAGGCTCACTGCTTTAGCTTCTGAGCGTCTGGGCCTGGATATTACTGATGTTAAAAATCTCAGTGATGTGGCCAGAAATCTAGATGTAGAATTTGTTCTGGATGATGAAAGTCAGGATCCACCAATTTTATTAAATGGCGAAATTGTCAATAAATTAATACGCCTGGAATCTTGTGGAAATAGGGCCTCAGCGATTGGCGTTCATCCCGAAGTTCGGGATGCTTTATATCAAAGACAGCGTGATTTTTTTGACCCAAATAGCCCCAAAGGCCTAGTCGCAGATGGTCGAGATATGGGGACGGTGATTTTCCCAGAAGCGCCTGTAAAAATATTTTTAACAGCAAGTAGCGAAGAGCGAGCGCGGCGGCGCCAGCGGCAGTTGAATGCGGAAGGGGTCGATGTTAACATCGCGCGCCTTTTGGAAGAGATAGAAGCCCGTGACTTTCGTGATCGAACACGCAAAGTGGCGCCTTTAATCCCAGCTGAAGGGGCGTTGGTGATTGATACGTCTAGTTTAGGTCCCAACGAGGTGTGTCGTTTGATCTTGGATCAATTAGAAAAAATTGATTTTAATTAGATTAAAAATTTTAAAAAACGGCATGATTTTAAATTAAACAAAAATATTGTTAAGTATATTTTTAAATTAAATAACGGAAATGAGAGATGAGCGTCAGCTTTGCACAACTATTAAACGAAGAAGGTTTAAGTGAATTAAACCGACAACCCGGGACCGTTCTACGTGGAAAAATCCTGGCCATTGATGATACCCATGTCCTAGTCGACGCTGGTATGAAATCAGAAGCCTGGATTGCGAAAGATCAGTTTCGTGATGCCAATGGCGATATGACGATTGAAGTCGGTCAAGAAATCGATGTCGCACTTGATGCCATTGAAGATAATCATGGTGGCACCCGATTATCCCGTGAGCGTGCAAAGCGTATGGAAGCTTGGACGGATCTCGAGAAAGCCTCTGCCGAAGGAAGAATTATCAAAGGTGTGATCACTGGAAAAGTCAAAGGTGGCTTTACAGTCGATTTAGCTGCTGTTCGCGCTTTCTTGCCAGGATCTTTAGTCGATGTTCGCCCCTTGAGAGATACCACTTTCTTGGAAGGCAAAGAATTAGAATTTAAAGTAATTAAAATTGATGTGAAGAGAAATAATATTGTTGTTTCCAGAAGAGCCGTTATTGAAGACGAGAACTCTGCTGAAAGAGATGCTTTATTAGAAAATCTACAAGATGGTCAAATCGTCAAAGGGATTGTTAAAAATCTAACAGACTATGGTGCCTTTATAGATTTAGGCGGCATCGATGGTTTATTACATATTACTGATATGTCTTGGAAACGTATTAAACATCCAAGCGAAATGATTGCGGTTGGTGATGAACTGACTGTGAAAATTTTGAAATTTGATCATGAGAAAAACCGTGTGTCTTTAGGCCTGAAACAATTGGGTGATGATCCATGGAAAAACATGGTGAACGAATTCCCACAAGGCATGCGTATTCGTGGTCGTGTGACCAATATTGCTGACTACGGTTGCTTTGTTGAATTACGTGAAGGCGTTGAAGGCTTAGTCCACGTGTCCGAAATGGATTGGACTAATAAAAACGTCAATCCAGCGAAAGTCGTTCAATTAGGCCAAGAAGTTGAAGTGATGGTTCTTGAAGTTGATCAAGATCGTCGTCGCATCAGCCTAGGTTTAAAACAATGTATCGAAAATCCTTGGACCCATTTTGCTCAAGTTCATCAACGTGGTGATAAAGTCAAAGGCAAGATTAAATCCGTGACTGACTTTGGTGTCTTTATTGGCTTAGATGGCAATATTGACGGCTTAATTCACTTGTCTGATCTTTCCTGGAATAAAACTGGCGAAGATGCGGTTCATGACTTTAAGAAAGGTGATGAGATCGAGGCTATTGTTTTAGCTGTTGATGCTGAGCGTGAGCGTATCTCTTTAGGTATGAAGCAATTAGATGATGACCCATTCTCCAATTTCACTGCTAGCTGTGAAAAAGGCGCAATGCTCAAAGGTACCGTGACTGAAGTCGATGAGCGTGGTGTGACGGTTAAATTAGCCGATGATGTTCATGGATTTATCCGTGCTTCAGAACTCGCTGAAGAAAAAACACAAGACGCACGTCATTTTACGGACGTCGGTGCTGAGATCGAAGCCGCTTTCATGGGCGTTGATCGTAAGAACCGTTTGGTAAACTTGTCGATTAGACTCATGAACCAAGTTCAAGAGCGTGAAGCAAGATCAGCTTTCGAAGCCTCTCAAGAGACTGATAAGAGAACGACCACGATTGGTGATCTGATCAAAGAGAAATTAAATAAATAATTTTTAATAATTATAAAATAATTTTTATTAGATTTTAAAAATTAAAACCCCAGAGATAAATTAAAAATATCTCTGGGGTTTTTTTATGGGAATTGTTTTATAAATCGCTGCCCCAGTAAATATTCCAGGCTTTGATCTATGGGCTCTATATTTTTAATCAGACCAGCTTCAATGCTTAGATTCACAGCAATAAAATTATTTTTAGCGATCTCAATATTTTTATTAATCTCAAACGGCAGGGTTTTTCCATAGAGCCAGTCGAAGCTTTGGAGATAATCTTGAGTTTCTTGGATTTCTTTGAGATTTATTTTTTCCCCCTCTCTGTCCTGTAGACCTTCCGTCTCCAGTCCTGTCTCTCCCACGAGGGGAGAGAAGAAATCAGGTGATAAATCCCAGTGTCTTGCAAATACTACAGATATTTTTTTTATTAACTCGGGAATTTTATTTTTAAGATCCGGATTCAAACTAGATAAATTTAAAACAGGAGACCTGACTGATTTGACCCCCTTAATTTTTTCGAGATTAATATTTTTTGGATTTTTAAATAATTCACTGGGCCTTAAATAATCAGCAAGGTTTGAAAGACTTGCATCTATTAATAAAGTCCCATGATGGAAAGCTTTGTCTTTACTTTGTCTAAACGCACAGCCAGAAAATTTATAATTTGTATTTTTATAATTAAGCCAAAGATCATGCCTTGGCCCAATAGAGATTAACTCTTCTGGGATATTAAAATTCCCCAGAGATTTTTTGATTAAATTTAAATTTAAAGTTTTATCAAAATAATTTAAGGGCGTGAGAATGGAATAATTTAAATTGCCTGCATCATGATAAACCGCGCCACCGCCGCTCTGACGCCTGGCTAGTAAAATATTATTTTCAACCATGAGGTCTAAATCACACTCAAGCCATGGGTTTTGAGCGCGGCCAATAATAATCGACGGCTGATTTATATAAAAAAATAAAACGGGTAAATTATTTTTTAATAAATTTTTAAATAAATAATCTTCCAGGGCCAAATTAAAATACGGGTCCTGAGATTGGGAAATAAAGACTTGAAGTGTACGTGTGTTCATTAATTTATTTTCCCCTCTCAGACCCTTCGGGTCTGTCTCTCCCACAAGGGGAGAGACGAAAACAGTGGGGTTATTTTAATAAGATATTTTATTCTGATTTTTCATCAGTTTTAGAATCTTTATCTTCCATGGGGACAGGAATCCCAACGGTGTTGTAACCGCAATCCACATGGACAATTTCGCCTGTAATACCAGACGCATAATCAGAGCATAAGAACGCTGCAGCATTTCCGACTTCTTCAATCGTCACATTGCGACGCAAGGGCGCAATGGCTGCGTTTTGATCCAGCATTTTTCTGAAATTTTTAATGCCAGAAGCTGCCAATGTTCTAATGGGGCCAGCTGAGATTCCATTCATGCGAATGCCTTCAGGGCCTAAACAGGCTGCGCCGTATCTCACGCCTGCTTCTAAGCTGGCCTTGGCTAAGCCCATGGTGTTGTAATTTACAATGCTTTTCTCAGCGCCAAAATAAGTGAGGGTTAATACAGAGCCTTGTCGACCTTGCATCATCGATCTTCCTGCTTGGGCCAAAGCACAGAAAGAATAAGCCGAAATATCATGGGCAATTTTAAAACCCTCACGCGTTACATGCTCTAAAAAATCACCATCCAGCTGATCCGCTGGGGCATAGGCAATGGCGTGGACAATAATATCTAAGCCGTCTGGCCAAGTGTTTTTTAAGTCTGTAAAAACTTGAGTAATTTGATCATCAAAGCCGACATCCAAAGGCAATAAAGCTTTAGGATTGAAATCTTTGACTAGTTTTTCAACGCGGTCTTTCATGCCATCATTTAAATAAGTAAAAGCACACTCAGCGCCTTCACGATGCATGGCTTCTGCAATGCCATAAGCAATCGATCGATGACTCATAACGCCAGTAATTAAAGCGCGTTTGCCAGTTAATAATCCCATGGTGGTGTAATCCTTATATTTATTAAATTATTTAAATTTTTTAAAAAGCGCGGAAGTGTACCGAAGCTAAATTTTCACTGCAATTAAGAGATTTTTTTTAATTAATTTTTTCTAATTTCTCTAATTTTTCCAGATTATTTAAATAAGGCTTTAAGACCTCTGGAATTAAAACATTGCCATCTTCTTGCTGATAGTTTTCTAAGATCGCAACTAGGGTTCGTCCAATCGCTAATCCAGAACCATTTAAAGTATGAATAAATTCGATCTTGCCAGTCTCGGGATTTCTCCAGCGGGCTTTCATGCGACGGGCTTGGAAATCTCGGCAATTAGAACAAGATGAAATCTCGCGATAGGTATTTTGAGCAGGGAGCCAGACTTCGAGATCATAAGTCTTCGCCGCGCCAAAGCCTGTATCTCCAGAGCATAATAAAATCACTCTGTAGGCTAAGCCCAATTTTTTTAAAATAGCTTCAGCATGACCCAGCATGTTTTCTAAAGCCTGTTCAGATTGACCTGGTTTGACTAGCTGAACCATTTCGACTTTTTCGAACTGATGCTGACGAATCATGCCTTTCGTATCTTTACCGTAAGAGCCAGCTTCGGATCTAAAACAGGGGGTTTGAGCTGTGAGTAATTGGGGAAGCTCATGAGATTCAAATATTTTATCTCTGGCGGTATTAGTCAGGGGAATTTCCCCTGTAGAGATCAAACTTAAATCCATCTCGCCTTTAATATGAAATAAATCTTCTTCGAATTTAGGTAATTGATTGGTGCCAAATAAGCACTCTTTTTTGACTAAGAACGGCACATAGTGTTCCAGATAGCCATGTTCTTGAGTTTGGACATCTAACATAAACTGCCCCAGAGCTCTGTGTAATCTTGCAAGATTCCCACGCATTAAATTAAATCTGGCGCCTGATAATTTCGCCGCCGCATCAAAATCTAATAAGCCTAAGTTTTCGCCAATCTCTGTGTGATCTTTAGGTGTGAAATTAAATTGTGGGACTTGACCAATTTTTTTGATTTCTAGGTTAAAGCTTTCATCTTTACCTTCTGGGACATCCGAGTCTAATAAATTAGGAATAGAAAAATAAATTGAATTTAGCTGGCTTAATTTATTTTCTAGATTTTTTTCAGCCTGTTTTAAATCTTCGCCTAATTGGTCGACTTGTTGTAATAAGCCTGAAATATCTTCGCCTTTGGACTTCGCAATGCCAATATTTTTAGATCTGGTATTTCTTTCTTGCTGTAAGGTTTGGGTGAGTATTTGTAATTCTTTGCGTTCGCTTTCTAAACAATTAACAAGATCAATATCTAGAACATATTTTTTCTTAGCTAATAAAACAGCTGTTTTTCTTAAACTTTCTGGATCTCTGAAATATTGGGGGTCGAGCATGGTCTGGCTGCCTTATAGGGACTTGGAAAAAGGCGTCGATTATAACGATGGATGCTTTGAGGTCCAAGTAAGTTTCTGGCTAATTTTTTGGCCAATTTTTTCGCTAAGTTTTTGACTTAAGTTTGACTTGGGCTGAATGAGTCTGGAAAAATTCGTGTATTTTTTTATAAAAAATTTCAAAAACTATTGATTCGAGCAATCTGCTTCCGTAATATCGCCCGGCTTGGGTCACGGAGAGAGGTGCCGAAAATGCGTGGCTAAATAGGAGGGCTCAAGCGCTAGGTTTAATAAAGCAATAATATAAATCCATAAAAGTATGCTTTTTTAAATTAGACCATGAATTGAGGGTCCTAGTTTTAGAATCATGGTTAGAGTCAGAGTGAGAATTTAGAGAGTCATTTTTTAAATATCTAATTCGTAAAGTTCTGAAAAACTAAAGGAGAAGTTTGATGAGTATGAATATAAATAGTATGGGTGTTGAGGCTATTTCAAAAACCCTACAAGAAATAAGCGATACCATTCGCTGGAAAGGGGTCTTTGCTGAGTATGACCACTGCGCTGCCCAATTAATGGGCTTGTTAAATATCAAAGATACCGTATTGATTAATGACATTTTGATGAATTTTTCTAATCCTGTTTACTGGAAAGATGTGTGTTCTGAATACCAATGGTGCTCTTCAAACTATGCCAGCTTAATGGCTTTAGATGATGCGAATAAAATCACGGGTAAAAGCGATTTTGATTTTGGCTTAGATTTACATATGGCAACCGATGTTCAAGAAGCAGATGAATTGGCTTTATTAAGAGGCATCCCGACTTTAGAAGAGCGTGAAGTTAAATTACCAGACAGTACAACCAGATCTTTAAGAACCAAGCGCTATCCTATTTATGATGAGCTGAATCAGATCGTTGGTTTATTAGGCGTGGTTAAAGAAATCTTTACCCCAGTGCCTAATGCCAGTGAGGCTTTAAAGATTTTGTCTGAAGGTGAGTTTAAAAACTAAAGTTAAATTATAAGCATAAATTCAAAAGGGCACTTCGGTGCCTTTTTTGCTTTTTATTATTTTTTATTATTTTTTATTTATTGCATCAAGCACGGCGGCTTAGTATAAGTTGTGGCGTTTTTAGAGGTTTTAATATGTTATTAAAAATAGAAATAATCGATGAAATAAGTACAGAAGGAATGAATCATGCCACCAAAAAGAAGTAAGAGAGCAGACACTGGATTGTCAAAAGACTCAACGGGCAACAATCTAGTGCAACCTTTGATGCAAGACGGATACGACGTTGATGACGCGCTCTCAATTGGCAGTAGACAAGGCGATGTAGTGACTTCTCTGGGGGGAACCCCAATCCCACATCATGAGTTCGGAGGTCGACTGGCTTCAGGTCAATTAACTCGAGCAGATTCTAAAGTTTCTGGTGTGGGTGCTGGCGCAAGAAGACCCTCAGGTACTTACCCTTCTTCCCGCTCAGTCTCAGGTGTTGTTCTGAGCGAAGATGACATTGTTCCGTCAGCGGCCCTCACAGCTGCCCGTCCGCGTACGCCTTTTTACGAGACTAAGTTTTGTGTCCCAAGAACCATCATTGCTGCCTTGGTTGGATCAATCGTTGGTGGGCTTGTTCTTGGCGTATCTACTTGGGTTTCTCAGACGGTTCGATCAAAAGAAGACGCAGAGTTGAGTTCGTTAGATAAGCCTTTGAATGCCGCGGCGCTTGGGGCAGGTATTGGGGGGTTTGTAGCCGTTGGTCTTTATTGGAGTATTCGTGCTTGTTGGAGACGTTGTGGTGCGGGCGACGCCAGCGCCACTGTGGTCAATGAGGTGAGTAGAGATGGCGGAAGGGCTAATAGCGTGAGAAGCAATGATGACCTAGAGGCTGGTAGGCCAGGGTTCAGTCTTCCACTGAAGAGAAGCGGCAGTGCTTTGCCTCCTAATGCTGCTGTGCCTACTAATGGCGCTTCTTCTCAGAGAGTATCTGGAAGAACGAGTTCTACGGGTGCTCGTGCAGGAGCGCCGAGAATAGGCAGTCAAGCTTACGCCATGCGAAGTTTTGGTCTTGGTCAGCCATCGCAGAGCTCTGTTGTAGGAGCTCCTAAGTTTTAAGCTTTTCAGCTTTTAGCGGTGCGCTTATTGGTGTGGATAGAGCCCCCAGGCATAATGATTTTTAGAAGTTAATTTTAAAAATTTTAGGCCTGGGGGTTTTTTATTTTGGATAATTTTTGTGCTGACATCTTCTCTCCCCTCGCGGGTGCTACCTCGGGGCAGGTCATAGAAGAAATTAAAATTATTAATTTAACCCCCTGGGTTCTTCAAGAAATTAAATTAAATAATCAAAATTATGTCTTATGGTCTGCCAAGCCCAATCCGCCTTTAGATTTAAAAGCTTGTCAGGAATCTGTCCTGCCTTTTGCTTGGGTTTTATTTAATAAAAATACCGGAATTCTAGAAGCCGCTCGAGATCATTTTGGGCAGATACCCCTGTTTTATTTTTACTCAAATAATACTTTTATATTTTCAAATAATATTAAAAAAATTTTGGATTATTTGCCCCAGACGCCCAATCTTTTAGATAATTTAACAGAGCGTGTTTTTCTCGAATGTTTTCAAATTAAATTAGGCGCCTCAGTGCCTAATATGACCACAGAGACTTATT
>Ga0214919_10003095_pt1 | contig 25534 bp, 23 predicted proteins | sample LL1503_MetaG_FD_177994 | JGI IMG/M metagenome (GOLD analysis project Ga0214919, IMG submission 177994) | Freshwater microbial communities from Lake Lanier, Atlanta, Georgia, United States - LL-1503 | ecosystem: Environmental > Aquatic > Freshwater > Lake | place: USA: Georgia | collected... | reverse complement strand
GAGTGGTTAGCCCTTACAGCCCTTTCTTGCGACCCGCGAAAAGGCAGCCGGGCTCGGCGGCCCGGCCGGGCCGCTGGGGGAAAAGCATCAACCGATGGCGAGCAACTCCACCTCAAACTCCAGTGTGGCGTTGGGCGGGATCACCCCACCGGCGCCGCGCGCGCCGTAACCCATCTCAGGTGGGATGCGCAAGGTGCGCTTGCCGCCAATGTGCATGCCGGCCACGCCTTCGTCCCAACCGCGGATCACCATGCCCGCGCCCAGCGAAAACTCAAACGGGTCATTGCGGTCTTTGCTGGAGTCGAACTTGGCCCCTCGCTCGCCATCGGCATACAACCAACCGGTGTAGTGGACGGTGACTTCGTCGCCGGATTTGGCCTGGGCGCCATCGCCCACTTGGTCATCGGTGTATTGCAGGCCTGAGGGGTTGGTGATCATGGATTTCCTTGTGGGATCGTTGCAAAGGGCAAGAGTGTAATGGCCCAGGCTTGACGCAGGCAGGCCGTCAGGCAGTGGTGGAACGCCGGGCCAAATCGCGCAGGAGTTGGCCCAGGCCATAAGTCCACGGGCGCACCTGGTCGCTGGTGTTGACGCGGTTGCTCAAGCAACCCAACCGGGGCGTGGAAATGTGCACCGCGTCACCCACCTGGTGGGTAAAGCCTTGGCCGGCTGGTTTGCCCGGCAGGGGGCGGTCCTGGGTGGGGGCGAACATGGTGCCCAAAAACAGCAGCATTCCGTCGGGGTATTGGTGGTTGGGGCCCATGGCCTGGCCCACCAGGTCCAGCGGGTCGCGGCTGATTTTGGACAAGGCGCTGCTGCCTTGCAAGACAAAGCCGTCGTTGCCCTCGATGCGCAGCGACACGTCGCATTGGCGCACATCATCGATGCCAAAGTGCTGGTCAAACAAACGGATGAACGGGCCGATGGCGCACGACCCATTGTTGTCCTTGGCCTTGCCCAGCAACAAGGCACTGCGCCCTTCAAAGTCGCGCAAATTCACGTCGTTGCCCAAGCTGGCGCCCACGGTCTGGCCCCGGCTGTTGACCGCCAGCACGATCTCGGGTTCCGGGTTGTTCCATTCGCTGTTGGGGTGGATGCCGACTTCGCTGCCCCATCCCACCGCGCTCATGCAGGGGGCCTTGGTAAAGATTTCTGCGTCCGGCCCAATGCCCACTTCCAAATAGGGCGACCACATGCCTTTGGCCACCAGCACGGCTTTGAGGTGCGCGGCCTGGGGCGAACCCGGGCGCACAAGGCTCAGGTTTTCACCCATCACCGCCACCACGGCTTGGCGCGCGGCCTCGGCCAAGGTGGCGTCGCCACGGGCGCGCTCTTCAATCACCCGCTCGAGCATGCTGGCCACAAAGGTCACGCCAGCGGCTTTGACCGCTTGCAAATCGCACGGCGCAAGCAAGCGCATGGGGTGGTCGTTGGCATGCTCAGGTTGCGTGGCGGACAACACCGTGGCGGTGTCGGCCAGGCGAGGGGCTGACAGTGAACGCACCCGATCGGCGGCGTTGGGACTTTCCAGCAGTTCGCTGCAGGTCAGGGCCAAGGCAGACAGATCAAACACGCCGTCGGGTTGCACCCGCACCAACACGGGTCCGCTGCCGGGCACCCACATGCGAGCGATCAGCACAGCGCGGGGCGCATCCACTGGCCAAATGGAGGGGGCGTGGGCAAAGGCGGGTGGGTTCATGGGACGCTTCTCCTCAAGTGGCGCTGGGTTTGCCATTTTTGGGCTCTACCCACCATCTGTAAATAGGGCCAACCAGAATCAAGATGGCCACCAAGCGGCTGACTTGGAAGGCTGTCACGATGGGCACCCCCAATTGCAATACCTTGGCGGTGATGGTCATCTCGGCCATGCCTCCGGGCGCGGTGCCCAGTACCAAGGTGGCGGTGGGCAGGTCGATGGCATGCGCCAGCAGCCACGAGAACCCCACCGCCATGCCCATCATGGCCAGGGTGCTGATGGCCACCGTGCCCAGCCAGCGCGGGGCGGTGCGCAAAAACCGTGGGGTGAACTGCACCCCCAAACTGACCCCAATGAACATTTGTGCCGCTTGCGACATGGCGCTGGGAATGGATGTCCAACGCTGGCCCATGGCGGTGACCGCTATGCCCACAGCCAAACTGCCCAAAAACCAGGGGTTGGCCGAGCGCAAGCGCAGCAGCAAGGCAATCGATAAACCGCTCAAAGCCACCAGCGCGAACAAGCCCACAGGGTCTACTGGCAGGGGGTTGTTTTGCCACAGGGCATGCCCATTGAACTGGCCCCATTGCATGGCAAACGGGATGGTGATGGTCACCAGCAGCACCCGCAGGCTGTGCGCCGAGGCCACCCAATCGGCGCGCCCGCCCAGTCGTTCGGCCAGTTGCGTCATCTCTGACGCGCCGCCAATGGCCCCCGAAAAATAAGTGGTGCTGCGCAGCAAATCGGGGCTGCGTGCGCTGTTGGTGCGGTACAACCACAGGCCACACAGGTAACCCATCACGAGTGACCAGGCGATGGCCAAGCCAATGGCCCACCACAGGCGGCCGATCAAGGCCACCATGTCGGGGCTGAAGTAAAGCCCCAGTGACATGCCAATCGTGGCCTGCCCGCATTTGCGCATCAGCGACCAACTGTAGGTCGGTGCCCCCGCCAAGCTGGCGCTGGCGGTGACGATCAGGGGCCCAAGCATCCACGGAATTGGCGTGTGCAGCCAAAGACAAGTTTGGGCGCCCAGCCAGGCCAATAGCAAGGTGCCCAACCACCGGGGCACGGGAACAGACAGGCGGGCAAAGGGCATGGCAAGGGTCAAAGGGCGGGCCCGGTGTGATCAGCGCCGCGTGAAATGCGTTCGAGCTGGTCTGGGCGAAGCGGCGATTATGGTTCACGCACAGGGGCCCATCGCAGGCCGGTGTCGCCGCTGTTTCAGGGCCCCGCGTGGTGTGCCACACGCGCGTGCCTGGTCCAGGGTGTCAGGCTTGGTAGATTTTTTGCAGCAAATGCTGCAAGGTGTTGCGCTCTGGTGCACTCAAGCCCGCACAGGCTTGTTGTTCGCTGGCCAGCACCCGCTGCTCGGCTTGGGCCAACAGGACTTGTCCATGCGCAGTGAGGTGCAAACCCCAAGCGCGCCCATCGGTGGGGTGGGGCAGGCGTTCAAGGCAACCGCGATCGGTCAGCGCGCTGACCAAGCCGACCAAGTTGGGCGGCTGGATGTCCAGCGTTTGGCACAACTGGCGCGATGTGATGCCCGGGTTGTGGCCCACCAAACACAGCAAAGAAAACCCAACTGGCTTGAGTTGCAAATCGGCCAGGTCGCGCAAAAACAAGCCCACCAAATGCAAGCTGCTGCGCCGGGCGTGGTAGCCCAGCAAGCCATCTAAAAAATCTGTGCGCACACCACCGCTGCTGGCCCCTGCCACGGTTGGCACCGGGGTCAGGGCCGCGGGCACATCAGCGTGGCGGGGCACAGTTGCGGGCTCAGGACTCGGCGGTAAAGCCAATGCGCTTGACGATGGGGCCCCAATAGTCATACTGTTTTTTCATGTCGCGGGCCATGTCATCGGGTGTGCCGCCCAGCGGGGTCAGGCCCGATACCGCCAAGCTGTCGATGACCATTTTGTCCTTGAGGGCGAGGTTGATGGCCGCATTGGCCGCATTGACCACCGCAGCAGGTGTTTTGGCGGGGGCGTAAAAGCCAAACCATTCCTCCACCGTCAGCTCGGGGAAGCCTTGTTCGCCAAAGGTGGGCACCTCGGGGACAAAGGGTGAGCGCGTTTTGCCCGAGGTGGCCAAGATGCGGATCTTGCCGGCCTTGTGGTTGGCAATGAAGTCGCCATGTGGCGTGACCATGGAGGCGAGTTGACCGCCAATCATGTCTGCCACGCCGGGCACCGAACCACGGTAGGGCACGTGCTTGAGGTCGACGTTTTGGTTTAGCCCCATCAAGGCACCCAAAAAATGCGGTGTGGAGCCCGCCGCAGGCGAGCCGTAGCTGGCATCTTTGGGGTTGGCCTTGGCCCAGGCCAGGTAGTCTTTGACTGTTTTCACGGTTGCTGGAACCATGGGTCCCACGGCCAGGCCATGGGCGAGCATGGAGCCCAGGCACACGGGGACAAAGTCTTTGAATGGATCGTAGGACAGTTTGCTGTAGATGTGGGGGTAAATCGACATCATCGAATAGGGTGTGAGCAGCAAGGTGGCGCCGTCGGGTGCGGCGTTTTTCACCGCATCCACGGCGATGCGACCGGCCGCGCCGGTTTTGTTCTCCACCACACCGGGGCCGCGTGTGTATGCCGTGCCGGCCAATTTGTCACCCACGCGGCGGCTGGTCACGTCGGCGGTGCCGCCAGCGGGAAAGCCATTGACGATCTTCACCTGCTCCAGTGGCAGGGCGGTGTTTTGCGCCCAAGCGGCCCATGGGTTCATGGCGGCCAAGGCCACGGGGGCGGCGGTGTGTTTGAGAAAGTCGCGTCGTTTTTGCATGGTGTGTCTCCTGATGGGGTGAAGGTCTATCGGGGTGAAAAAAATCGCCTGTTTTTTTGATGGGCTTGCACAGTGTCTCAGATCAGGCTTGCGCCAGCCAGGTGTGGGGGGCCTCACCCGCGTGCAGGGCGTGCACCAAGGCGTCGCGGTGCTTGAGCACCGCACGTTGGTTGATCGAGCCCTTGTCGGTCACCTCGCCTTTGTCGATCGATGGGGGCTCGGTCAAGATGATGGCGCGCACCACCCGGTTGGCGCTGCCCGTGGCTTGGGCCGCCAGTTGGTTGATCACGGTTTGGAAGTGGGCTTGCACGGGGGGGCTGGCCACCACATCGGCCATGCTGGCGTTGGCGTCCAAGCCGGCCAGTCCGCGCAAGGCCGGGGTGGGAAACAGCATGGCTCCAACCTCGTTCAAGTTCAGTCCGGTGATGACCGCGTCTTGCACATAGGGTGCGGCAGCGGCAATGATTTTGGCGCGCAAGGGGCCCACGCTGACAAAAGTGCCGGTGGCCAACTTGAAGTCTTCGGCAATGCGGCCATCGAATTTCAGGCCCAGTTCGGGGCGGCCGGGGTCGATCCATTGAACCGCGTCGCCGGTGCAGAAATAGCCTTCCTCGTCAAAGGCGTCGGCGGTTTCTTGGGGTGAGCGCCAGTAGCCGGGCGTGATGTTGGGACCGTGGTAGCGCACCTCGGTTTTGTCGCCCATGGGCACGAGTTTGAGCGTCATGCCCACGGTGGGCAGGCCCAAGTCACCGGCACGCACATGGTGGCTGGGCACAAACACCGCGAAAGGGCCAGACTCGGTCATGCCCAGGCCGGTGCCCATGACGATGCGCTCGCCAATCTCGCGCTCTTGGGCCGCGTGCAAGCGGTCCCAAATGGGTTGCGCCAGCGCCGCGCCCGAGTAAAAAAACATGCGCACCCGGCTGAGCAAGTTGCGCCGCAGCGCGTCATCGGTTTGCATGGCGTTGGAGATGGCTTCGAAGCCGGTGGGCACATTGAAGTAAATGGTGGGCGCGACCTCGCGCAGGTTGCGCAGCGTCTCGCCCATCAGCGCGGGGGTGGGCTTGCCATCATCGATGTACAAAGTGCCGCCGTTGTAGATGGTCAGGCCCACATTGTGGTTGCCACCAAAGGTGTGGTTCCACGGCAGCCAGTCGACCAACACCGGCGGCGCCTCGCTGAGCAAGGGCATGGACTGGCACATTTGCTGTTGGTTGGCGCACCACATGCGCTGGGTGTTGATCACGCCTTTGGGCAACTTGGTCGAGCCCGAGGTGAACAAAAACTTCACCACCGTGTCAGGGCCCGTGGCGCGCATGGCCGCGTCGACCGATGGCGTGGCCGGGGTGGCCATCAAGTCGGCCAACAAAGTGAAGGGCCTGTCGCTCAAACTGCCTTCGTGCAAGACGACTTCGGCATCGGCCGCCACAGTTGCCATGATGGCCTTGCCATAGCGCTGGGCGTCGCTGGCAAACACCATACCGGGTTGCAGCAATTGCAAGATGTGGCGCAGCTTTTCAAAGTCTTGGCTGATCAGCGCGTAAGCGGGCGACACCGGGCAATAGGGCACGCCCACATACACACAGGCCAGGGCGAGCATGGCGTGCTCCAGGCTGTTTTCTGACAAGATCACCACCGGGCGCTCGGGGCCAAGACCGCGCCATAGCAAGGCTTGGCCAATGCGCTGGGCCCAATCGACGGCCTGGGCATAACTGATGTGCTCCCATTCTCCCCGCGCGCCCTGTGCAGTGGCTTGGCGGCGCGCAAACAAAGTGCGCTCCGGGGCCTGCTCGGCCCAGTGCAACAAACGGTCGGTGATGCGCTCGGGCGGCGGCGCCAGCTCGCCCACCCCACGCACGTATTGCACGCCATCGCTGGCGTTGCGCACCTCAACCTCGGTCACGCCAAAGCGCATGCTTCGGTAGCGGGGGCTGGCCGTGGTGTTCATGCTTTTTGCACCTTGGCGGCACGGCCCTCTAAGAAGTCGCGCACCCGCTGCTTGGCCTCTGGCGCGGCCTGGGTGATGGCCGAGATCATGGCCTCGGTGAACAAGCCGTGGTCTGCCGATTGCTCGGCAATGCGTGGCAGCGCATGCATCAAGGCGTAATTGGTCAGCGGTGCATTGGTGGCGACCCGCTGGGCCAGCTCCAAGGCCTTGTCAAAGGCGCTGCCGGTGGGCACCAGATATTGGGCAAAGCCCAGGCGTTCACCATCGGTGGCGTTGTACACGCGCCCGGTCATCATCATGTCGGTCATGCGTGCCACGCCAATCAGCTTGGGAATGCGCACCGCCCCCGAGCCACCGACAAAAATGCCGCGCGTTCCCTCAGGCAAGGCGTAGAACGCGCTTTCGTCGGCCACCCGGATGTGGCACGCGCTGGCCAGCTCCAGCCCACCACCGACCACCGCGCCATGCAAGGCGGCGATCACGGGCACGGGGCCAAACTGCATGGCGTCCAAGGCGCGGTGCCAGGTGCGCGAATGCATCATGCCCTGACCGGCGTCACGCTCTTGCAATTCGCTCAGGTCCAGCCCGGCACAAAAGTGATCTCCCTCCCCATGCAAAACGGCCGCGCGCACGGTGGGGGGCAGGTGATCAAAGGCGTGCTGCAAATCGGCAATGAGCCCATCGTTGAGGGCGTTGCGCTTGAGCGGTCGCGTCAAGCGCATCACCGCCACAGCGTCGCGCAGCTCGATGTGCAAGTGGGAAGAGGGCATGGGGTGGATCCTGGTTGTCAAAGTCGCTTAAATCGATTATGGTTATGTTTTATAACTATTTCAAGCCAACAACTGGCGACGCAACCCGGTGTTTTCCCTAGGAGCACGGGCTGTGCCGTCACTCAACCGCCGGAGAAAACCATGGATCACGCCAATTTGGTCGCCATCGACATCCACACCCACGCCGAGGTGAGTTGCCGCAACCCGTTTGACAACTATGGCGAGGAATACGACCGCGCCGCCGACAAATACTTTGGCTCCAACCGCCGGCCCACCATTGCCGAAACGGTGGCCTACTACCGCCAACACAAAATGGGTTTCGTGATGTTCACCGTCGACAGCGAGTCGAACGTGGGTCGCACCCGCGTGCCCAACGAGGAAATTGCCCAGGCCGCGCGCGACAACAGCGACATGATGATCGCCTTTGCCAGCATCGACCCACACAAAGGCAAGATGGGCGCGCGCGAGGCTGAGCGCTTGATCGAAAAAGAGGGCGTGCGTGGCTTCAAGTTCCATCCCACCATGCAAGGCTGCCATCCCTATGACAAGATGGCCTGGCCGATTTACGAGGTGATCAACCACCACAAACTGCCGGCCATTTTTCACACCGGCCACAGCGGCATTGGTTCGGGCATGCGCTGCGGCGGGGGGTTGCGCTTGGCCTACAGCAACCCCATGCACTTGGATGATGTGGCCATCGACTGGCCCGACATGCAAATTGTGATGGCCCACCCCAGTTTTCCGTGGCAAGACGAGGCCTTGAGTGTGGCCACACACAAGCCCAATGTGTGGATTGACCTCTCTGGCTGGAGCCCCAAATACTTTCCCAAGCAACTCATCCAATACGCCAACACCTTGCTCAAAGACCGCGTGCTGTTTGGCAGTGACTATCCATTGATCACGCCCGAGCGCTGGATGAAAGACTTCGAAGTGGCTGGCTTCAAGCCCGAGGTGATGCCTGGTATCTTGAAGGGCAATGCGGTGCGCTTGTTGGGTTTGTGACAGTCTGGCGGCCAGGCGCTGCGCCGTCCACTAAACTTGCCACATGACAAGGAAGCGTTCATGAGCAACAAACAAGCATTGCCGGTGTTGGTCGCCGGTGGCGGCATTGGTGGATTGGCCGCTGCACTGGCCCTGGTGCGCCAAGGTTTCAGCGTCAAGGTGTTCGAGCAGTCACCCGAAATTGGCGAAATCGGCGCGGGCATTCAACTTGGCCCCAATGCTTTCCACGCATTTGACGCGCTGGGTGTGGGCGAACAAGCGCGCGGCCAAGCCGTCTACACCGACTACATGGTGATGCACGACGCGGTGGACGAACAACAAGTCGGCATCATCCCCACGGGAGACGCCTTTCGCCAGCGTTTTGGCAACCCCTATGCGGTGATCCACCGCGCCGACGCCCATTGGGCTCTGTACAACGGGGTCAAGGCGTCGGACCAGGTGTCGTTTTTCACCTCCACGCGCATCGTCAAAGTCGCGCAAGACGCGCACAGCGTGACGGTGCACGACCAACATGGCAACGCCCACCAAGGTCAAGCATTGATAGGGGCCGATGGGGTCAAGTCGGTGGTGCGCGAACAGTTCGTGGGTGACCCAGCGCGGGTGACCGGCCATGTTGTTTACCGGGCAGTGGTGGACAAGGCCGAGTTCCCAGTGGATTTGCAATGGAATGCGGCCAGCATTTGGGTCGGACCCAATTGTCATTTGGTGCACTACCCCTTGCGCGGGGGCGAACAGTACAACGTGGTGGTGACTTTCCACAGCCGCAACACCGAAGAGTGGGGCGTGACCGATGGCAGCCGCGAAGAAGTATTGAGCTACTTCCAGGGCATTTGCCCCAAGGCGCGCCAACTCATTGACCTGCCCAAATCGTGGCGGCGCTGGGCCACGGCCGACCGCGACCCGATTGGCCGCTGGTCGTTTGACCGCGTTACCTTGCTGGGTGACGCTGCCCACCCCACGACCCAATACATGGCCCAAGGTGCATGCATGGCGATGGAAGACGCGGTCACCTTGGGCGAGGCCTTGCGCGTCACGGGCAAGGACTGGGTCCGCGCGTTTGAGCTGTACCAGCGCTCGCGCATTGCTCGCACCGCCCGCATCGTGCTGTCTGCACGCGAGATGGGGCGTTTGTTCCACGCCAAAGATGTCGAGCGATTGGTGCGCAACGACCTGTGGCGCGGGCGCACCCCGGAGCGTTTTTACGATGCCCTGGAGTGGTTGTACGGCTGGAACGTGGCCAACTGCTTGGCCGCCCATTGACACACAAGGAGACCCACATGAACGCGATGAACGACCTCGGCAGCTTGGCCGATTTGCCCACCGAATACGTGCAGGCTTTGGCCTCGCACAATTTGGTGCCGCTGTGGCCAAGTCTGCGTGGTGTGTTGCCGCCGACCAAACCACGGCCCAACACCCGGGCCACCCACTGGGCCTACAAAGACATCAAACCCTTGTTGTTGCAAGCCGGTGAACTCACCCCCATCGAAAAAGCCGAGCGCCGCGTGTTGGTGCTGGCCAACCCTGGCCACGGCTTGGACAAAATGCAAGCCAGCGCAGCCATTTACTTGGGCATGCAGCTGTTGTTGCCCGGCGAGTGGGCACCATCGCACCGTCACACGCCCAACGCGGTGCGCATGATCGTCGAAGGCGAGGGCGCTTACACCACCGTCGACGGCGAGAAATGCCCCATGGGCCGCGGCGACTTGATCCTCACCCCCACCGGCCTGTGGCACGAGCACGGCCACGATGGCACCGACCCGGTGGTGTGGCTCGATGTGCTCGACCTGCCCATCATTTACTACCTCGAGACTTCGTACCACGTCAACGGCGATGCCCAAACCCAGGTGCCCGGTCGCGGCGACCGCATCCACGCCCATGGCGGCATGGCCCCCACGCGCATGTTTGTGCGCGGCACCAAGCCCTACCCGATGCTGCGCTACCCGTGGGACCAAGCCCGCGCGGCGCTGGTCGCCTTGGCCAACGATGAGCCCGATGCAGAGTCGGTGCAAATCACCTATGTCAACCCCGAGACCGGTGGCGACGCAGAAAACATCTTGGGTTTTTACGCCATGATGCTGCGCCCGGGACAGACTTTGAAGATGCCCGCACGCTCGCCTGCATGTGTGTTTCACCTGATCGAAGGCGCGGCAGATGTGTCCATCGAGGGGCAAAACTTTGCATTGGCCGAGGCCGATACCTGTTGCGCGCCGGGCTACACGCCGGTGAGCGTGGTCAACCGCTCCAAGAGCCAACCGGCCTTTTTCTTCTTGGCCGATGAAGCCCCGCTGCACCGCAAGCTCGGTGTGTACGAAGTGCGTGCCTGAGTCCTCCCAGCGCCATGAAGCTGTATAACTTTTTCCGCTCGGGCACCTCGCACCGGCTGCGCATTGCGCTCAACTTGAAGGGATTGGCCAGCGAATACGTGGCAGTGGACTTGCGCACCGAGGCGCACCAACACGCCGATTACAAGGCCTTGAACCCGCAAGGCATGGTGCCCGCCTTGGTGCAAGACGGCAAGGTGATGATCCAGTCGCCGGCCATCATCGAGTGGCTGGAAGAAACCCACCCCACACCGGCCTTGTTGCCAAGCACCTCCGATGCGCGTGCCCGCGTGCGTGCCTTGGCCGCCATGGTGGCGTGCGACATCCACCCCATCAACAACCGGCGCATTTTGGAATATTTGCGCCACCAGCTCAAAGCCGATGAGCCCGCCATCAACGCCTGGTGTGGCCACTGGATCACCCAAGGTTTTGATGCCTACGAGGCCTTGCTGCGCGCCGATGCCCAACGCGGGCGTTTCAGTTTCGGCGATGCGCCTGGGCTGGCCGACCTGTACCTGGTGCCCCAGGTTGAAAGCGCCCGCCGCTTCAAGGTGGACATGGCGCGCTGGCCGCTGATCACGGCGGTGGACGCGGCTTGCATGGCCTTGGAGGCTTTTCAAAAGGCCGCGCCCGCTGTGCAACCCGACGCGGGTTGAGGCCTCAGGGTGGCAGGGCCACCCCCTCGTGCGCCAGCAAGGCGCGTTTGCGAACCAAGCCCCCGGCGTAACCGGTCAACTGGCCTTGCGCACCCAGCACCCGGTGGCAAGGCACGATCACGCTCCAGGGGTTGCGCCCCACAGCCGCACCCACGGCGCGCACCGCTTGGGGTTTGTCCAGTTGCGCGGCCAGTTGACCATAGCTGATGGTGCTGCCACTGGGGATGGCCGCCAAGGCTTGCCACACGCTGTGCTGAAAGGGTGTGCCCCAGGCGCTCACACGCGGGGTTTCAAATACCTTTCTGGCTTTTTGGAAATAAGCCTGTAGCTCTTGTTCGGCGCTGTCGAGCCAGCGCTGTTGTTGCACCACCGCCCAGTCGCTGGCATCGGGGTGGTGGCTTTGCCCCTCAAACCAAGCTCCGGCCAAGCCCGCATCGCTGGCGGCCAGCAGCATCGGCCCCAGTGGCGTGTCAATGGTTTTGCATACAAGCATCATGTCTCCAAGTTGTGCCAAAGCCGCAGCACGGCATAACTGCGCCACGGTTGCCATCGCTGGGCCAACTCGCTGGCCGCGCGTGCCGGGTTGGGGCATTGGCGCACGCCCAAGCGCTGCTGCACCACCAAGTCGCCGGCAGGGAAAGCATCGGGCCAGCGCATGGCGCGCATGGCAATGTACTGCGCCGTCCACGCGCCGATGCCGGGCAAGGCCATCAAGGCCTCAACGCGCTCTGCCACATGGGCACCGGGGTTTAAATTCAAGCCGCCATGGCACACCGCATGGGCCAGTGCGTGCAGGGCTGTTTGTCGTTGCTTGACGATCCCCAGAGCCCCCAATTGGTCGGGGCTGGCGGCCAGCAGTTGTGGGGCCGAGGGAAAGGCGTGGTTCAGGGTAGCCCATGGGGTGGCCACGGGTGAGCCCAAGGTGTGGACCAATCGCTGGGCATAGGTGCGCGCCGCGGCCACACTGACTTGCTGCCCCAGCACGGCGCGCACGGCCAACTCGAAGCCATGCCAAGCCCCCGGCACCCGAACCCCACTGCTGTTGGCAAAGTCATTTTGCAACGCAGCTTCCATTGCCAGTGGGTCAGCATCCAAGTCCAAAGCCCAACGCAAGCGCATCAGCAGTGCGGACAAATGGGGCCAAAACGGGTCACTGATTTGCACAACGATTTGATGCACTGCGGCATCAAATTGCACCCGGATCCAGCCGTGGCAAAGCCCACCAGGCAGGTCCAAGGTCATGATGCGGGTGAAGGCCTCACCGCCCGGCGCATGGGGCTCGCACCATTCCAAACCAGGCACGGCGCGTTGACGCCAAAAAGCCAGCATGGCCTGGTGATCAAACGGGGGGCGGTACGACAAGCGAACGCTGGGCGGGCCTTGGGTTGTGCCGCGCCGGCGGCATTGTGTGGGCTTGATTTGGTAATTCAGCGCAAAAGCACGGTTGAATTGGCGTGTGGTGGTAAAGCCGCTGAGGGCGGCCACTTTTCCCATGGGCAGGGAGGTGTCGGCCAGCAGCTGTTTGGCCCGCAACAAGCGTTGGGTCTGGCGGTATTGAGACGGGGTGACGCCCAAGTGGGTGTGCAAGATGCGCCGCAAATGGCGCTCACCCACGCCCATGCGCGCGGCCAAGGCGTGGACTTGCCATGGGCCCGCCTGGGGGTCGCGTTGATCCATCCATTCAAGGGCTTGGTGCGCCAGCATCTGGCTGGCATCTTGGCTGGACCAGCGCTGGGGCTGACCGGGGGCCAACTCTGGGCGACACCGCAGGCAGGGCCTGAACCCGGCAACCTCGGCTTGGGCTGGATGGGTGAAAAACTGGCAGTTTCGCTGCAGCGGTGTGCGCGCTGTGCACACCGGCCGGCAGTAAATGCGGGTGCGGCGCACGCCAAAGTAAAAAAGCCCATCAAAGCGTGCATCGCGCGCGCGCACAGCCTGGTAGCAGGCGCTGGGGCTCAAATTCAGCAGGGTGTTGTCCACGCCGCCATGTTACGCAGGGATATGGGTTTGGAATGGTCATATTCGGACATGGTCAACACACAGGTGATGCGGCCCAGAGGACTGCACAGCACAACCTTGTCCCCAGTTTTGCGCCACTCAACCCTGGCCGTGTGTGGCTGACGCCAGCATCCCAAACCAAGTGGGGGGGCATTTTCGTTGTAGTACTTTTTATTTTTAATAGATTAAAAGTGTTATACAATTTGCCAATGGATACAAAATTTACACCTTTAAGACCTCATTCATCAATTTTGTCGGTGATGCCATTTATAGCCGTCCTATTGTTGTTTGTGACGGCTTCCATGCCCTTCATCAACCCCTTGACCCCGCGCATCAACAGCGACTTGTTTGCTTTCATGGGCTTGGCTTTGTTTGGCTGGTTCACCCATGTCGCATTGGAGCGGCAACACCAGGCCTTTGGTTTTAATGGCCTGAGCCTGTTGAGTGGGTTTTGGTTTTTGCTGGCGTGCGTGCAGTTCATCGTGCACATCAACAGCGGCTACTTCAGCTCCTTTTTAATCAGCACCTCTTATTTGGTCGCTTTGATGTTGCTCACCGCTTGGGTGGGCATGTGGGTGCAGGCACAACGGGCTGGCGAGTTGGCCCGCGCCGTCATGCTGGCGGTGTGGTTGGCGGGCATGGTCGCTGCCTTGGCGATCGGCTTGCAGATGCTCGGTTGGCAAGACGCGCTGTCTCCTTGGTTGCAAAGGTCATCGTCATTTCCCCGCAATGGGGGCTTTTTGAGCCAGCCCAATTTGTCGGCGTCTTTGATGAGCTGTGCCATGCTTTGTTTGGTCTTCTTGTTCCCCCCAACCCCCAACAAGGCGGCCGCTCCCAAGCTGTGGCGGTGCTTGTCTTTGGCCTTGTTGCTGCTGGCCATGCACGGCACCAGTTCACGCTCGGGTTATATCGAGGTATTGGCGCTGGGTGGTTTGCTGGCTTTTTTCCGCCAACGCTTTGACATCCATTGGGTGTGGGTGGCCTTGCCGCTGTGGTTGCTGCTGGCATTGGGCCTGGGCGAGTGGATGTCGGCCCACCAATGGATCAATGCGCAAATGGTGGGGGACTCGATGGACGCGGTCTCCAACTCCAGCGCCCACCGCTTGCGCATCTGGAAGGATATTGGACTGATGGTGCAATCGGCGCCTTGGTTGGGCGTGGGCTGGCATCAACTGCAGGTGCGTGAAGTGCTGATGCCTGGCATCGTCGAACCCGTGGACCATGCGCACAACTTGTTTTTGCAAATCCAAGTCGAGCTTGGGGTCTTGGGCAGCCTGGGCTTGCTGGCTTTCTTGGGCCATGTGCTGTTCAAAATCAAGCCTTGGCAAACCCTGCACAGCTATCAGGTGGTGATGATGGGCGTGGCCATGGTGCTGGGCATGCACAGCATGCTCGAGTACCCCTTGTGGCATGCCGTATTTCTGTTTTTATTTGGATTTGCCATGGCACTGTTGACGGGTTTTGAGCGGCGCTTGGAAATACCGCCGTGGTCAATGAAGGCGGCAGCCGTGGCCATGATGGTGCTCACGGTGTGGGTGTATGCGGACCACCGCCAAGCTTTCAACGCCTATCGAAACTTTGCCAATGACAAATCCAAAGAGGCGCTGATCGCGGCCAACGAGCGGGTGTGGTGGAACCGAATGCTGTTTGACAGCATTTTCATGATCAATACCCCGGTCAATGCCCAAACCCTGTCGCTGATCCGCCCCATTGCGTTGGAAAACGCCAACATCTATTCGCAAACGCTTTTTCCCAACCTGCCCTTGCTCAAGGTGATGGTGCTCGATGGCAAACCCGAGGTCGCCAACCAGTTGGCCTGGCGCATTTGCCGTCATTTCCCCGCTGATTTGTGGCCGGCCATAGCCAAGCACATGGCCGAAGAAGCCGAGCCGCGCTACCGCGCTTGGGTTGCGCAGTTGCCTTCCATGCAGCACTGCAAAGACTGAGCGCATGCGCCGCTGACTCAGCGCACCAGGCAGGGCTTTTTGGGGTCAAACCGCCAGCCTGGGACGAGGTATTGCATGGCCACGGCGTCGTCGCGCGCGCCCAGCCCGTGCTGCAGGTATAACTGGTGGGCTGCCTCCACCTGTGCCATGTCCAAGTCCACCCCCAGGCCGGGGCGAGGAGGTACTTCAATGTGGCCGCCTTGAATGCGCAGGGGTTCGCGTGTCAAGCGCTGGCCCTCTTGCCAAATCCAGTGGGTGTCGATGGCCGTCACTTGACCGGGTGCAGCGGCAGCCACATGGGTGAACATGGCCAGCGACACATCGAAATGGTTGTTCGAGTGTGAGCCCCAGGTCAGCCCCCAGGTCTGACAGGCCTGGGCCACCCGCACCGAGCCTTGCATCGTCCAAAAATGCGGGTCGGCCAAGGGGATGTCGACCGACTGCAATTGGATGGCATGGGCCATTTCGCGCCAATCGGTGGCCACCATGTTGGTGGCCGTGCGCAATCCGGTGGCGCGGCGAAACTCGGCCAGCACCTCGCGCCCAGAAAATACCCCTTCGCCGCCACAAGGGTCTTCGGCATAGGCCAGCTCGCGGTGGCGGTCGCGGCACAGGCGAATGGCGTCCTTGAGCAACCACCCTCCGTTGGGGTCGAGCGTGATGCGTGCCTTGGGAAAGCGCTCGTGCAAGGCGACGATGGCCTCCATCTCCGCTTCACCGCTGAGCACGCCGCCCTTGAGCTTGAAGTCTTCAAACCCATAACGTGCTTGGGCGGCCTCGGCCAAGCGCACCATGGCCTCGGGGCTGAGGGTTTCTTCATGGCGCAATCGATGCCAGTCGTTGTTGGCATCGGGTTCGCTGCGGTAGGGCAGGTCGGTTTTGCGACGCTCGCCCAGGTAGAACAAATAACCCAACACCTGCACCCGATCGCGCTGCTGCCCGTCGCCAAGCAAGGCGGCCACGGGCACCCCCAACAACTGACCGAGCAAATCGAGCAGGGCGCTTTCGACTGCGGTCACCGCGTGGATGGCCACGCGCAGGTCAAAAGTTTGGTTGCCGCGCCCGCCTTGGTCCAGGCCCGCAAAGCGCTCTCGCAAGCGGTTGAGCAAGCGGTTCCAGTCGCCGATCGCACCCCCTTCGATCAAGCCACGCGCCGCTTCCAGGGTGGTGCGGATTTTCTCCCCACCGGGTACCTCGCCCACACCGGTGCGCCCTGCGCTGTCGGTGAGGATCACCAAATTACGGGTGAAGAACGGACCGTGTGCACCACTCAAATTGAGCAACATGCCGTCGTGCCCGGCCACCGGTACGACGCGCATGTGCGTGACCACGGGCGTGCCAGTTGTGGGGGCCGTGGAAGGGGCGCTGGCCAAGGGAGAAAGTGGGGTATTTGGTTTAGACATCGTACAAGTGGGGTGTCAAGTCGGGGTGGCTGAGTCGTTGGACTGGGCTTTGCGCAGCCGTTCGCGGCTGTTGCTCAGGTGGGTGCGCATGGCGGCGCGGGCGGCCTCGGGGTCGAGGTTGCGGATGGCGTTCAAGATGCTTTCATGCTCGCCGTGCACTTTTTGCAGGTAATTGATGCGCCCCTCGGGCGCAGCCTGCGCGGTGTTGATGCGCGCGCGTGGTATCACCATGGTGCCCAAATAGCCCATCAGGTCGGCGAAATGCCGGTTGTGGGTGGCGCGGGCCACTTCCATGTGAAAGGCAAAGTCCGACGGCACGGCGTCGTTGTCTTGCCCAAGCGCGGCTTGAAACTCGTCGAGTGCGGCTTGCATGAGCGCCAGTTGCGCATCGGTGCGACGCTGCGCGGCCAAACCGGCGGCCTCGGTCTCCAGGCTGATGCGCAACTCGAGCAAGGCAATCACATCACTGACCATGGCCAAGTCAACGCTGCCCAGGCTGAAGTTGGCACTCTCGCGCGGGGGCAGCACAAAGGTGCCAATGCCGTGGCGCGTCTCCACCACGCCGGCCGCTTGCAGGCGCGAGAGGGCCTCGCGCACCACCGTTCGACTGACCTCAAACTGGGCCATGATCTCGGTTTCGCTGGGGAGTTTGTCCCCCACTTGCAACAGACCTTGTTGCACCCGCTCGCCCAAGGATGAGACGATTTCACCCACCAAGCCGCCGGGGCGTCGCACCCGCGTGGCCACACCCGCTGCGCCCAATGGGGGCGGCGGCGTCGCACTAGGGGTTTGCCTTGATTCCATCTCTTTGTCCTTGACCGCAGAATGAATCGGGTTACACTTTAAGTCATCAGACAACTGACGACTTGAGCTTCGACTGTAACAAAGCCCGTTGCTTTTGAAAAGGCCCGAGTTTTTTAAACCTGGAAACAGCCCTGGCTGGACCAAAGACAGACACATGACCATGCCGCCTTCACATCACCGTTTGTTGCTCACTGGCGCGGCCGGCGGCCTGGGCCAAGCATTGCGCGGTCGACTCAAGGCCAATTGCCAGGTGTTGCGCTTGTCCGATGTGGTGGCGCTGGGTGAACCCCAAGCAGGGGAAGAAATTTTCACGGCCGACTTGGCCGACGCTGCTGCCGTGCAGGCCATGATGGCCGGGGTGGACGCGGTGGTGCACATGGGTGGTGTGTCCACCGAACAACCCTGGTCGCCCATCTTGCAAGCCAACATCGTGGGCATGTACCACTTGTACGAGGCCGCGCGCGAGCACGGTGTGCGCCGCGTGGTCTTTGCCAGTTCCAACCATGTGACGGGTTTTTATAAGCAGGGGCAAACGATCACCGCCGACGACCCGCCCCGGCCCGATGGCTTGTATGGCCTGAGCAAGGCCTTTGGTGAAGATCTCAGTCGCTTTTACTTTGACCGCTATGGCATTGAAACCGCTTGTGTGCGCATTGGCTCGTCGTTCCCCGAGCCGCGCGACCGGCGCATGCTGGCCAGTTGGCTCAGCTACGACGACTTGCACCGCTTGATCACCGCATGCTTGACCACCCCTGTGCTGGGCCACAGCATTATTTTTGGCATGTCCAACAACGCGGTGACCTGGTGGGACAACAGCCGCGCCCGCCACGTGGGCTATGTGCCCCAAGACAGCTCGGACGTGTTTCGCCAGGCTGTGTACCAAAACACCACCGAGCCCGATTTGACCGACCCTGCCGTGCAGTACCAAGGCGGTGCGTTCGTGAAGATGGGGCCGATGTGAGCGCTTGGACTCGTTTCTGCCGGTGACCCGCAACCTATTTTTCTCTCACCCTTCCCTTCAAAAACAGGAGACAAACCATGAAGAAGCGTCAACTCGTCAAATGGATCGCTGCCAGCTTGGCCATCGGGGCCTCGGCCATCGGGTTTCAGGCCCAGGCCCAAAGCAAGATGGTGCTCAAGGCATCCGATGTGCACCCCTTGGGTTACCCCACGGTAGAGGCCATCGTGCGCATGGGCAAAAAGCTCGAAACCGCCACCAATGGCCGCATTTCGATTCAGATGTACCCCTCGATGCAATTGGGTGGTGAAAAAGAAATGATCGAGCAAGCCCAGGTCGGTGCACTGCAAATTGCCCGCATCTCGGTCGGTGCCATGGGTCCTGTGGTCGACGAGGTCAATGTGTTCAACATGCCGTTTGTGTTTCGCGACGAAGCGCACATGCGCAAAGTCATCGATGGCCCGATTGGCCAAGAACTGCTGGAGCGCATGACCAACGGCCCAGGCTCGCGCTTGGTGGCGCTGGGTTGGATGGACGCGGGCACCCGCAACGTCTACGCCAATAAACCAGTGACCGCTCCGGCCGACCTCAAGGGCATGAAGATCCGCATGATGGGCAACCCCTTGTTCGTCGAGACCATGAACGCCATGGGCGGCAATGGCGTGGCCATGGGCATGAACGAGTTGTTCCCCGCTTTGCAAACTGGCGTGGTTGACGGGGCGGAAAACAACCCCCCCACCTTGCTGGCGCAAAACCATTACACGGTGACCAAGGTGATGAGCCTGACCGGTCACTTGATCATTCCCGAAATTTTCGTGTTCTCCAAAAAGTCTTGGGAAGGTTTGAGCAAGGAAGACCAGGCCTTGATCCGCAAGGTCTCGGCCGAAGCCCAAGTCGAGCAGCGCAAGTTGTGGGATGACTACACCCGCGAAGCCGAGACCAAGCTCAAGGGCTTGGGCGTGCAGTTTGTGCCAGCCGATAAACCGGCTTTCTTCAAGGCCACCCAACCGATCCGTGACAAATACGGTGCCAAGTATTCGGCTTTGATCAAACGCATCCAAGACACCAAGTAAACAGCCCCTGTACAGCGTGGCCCTGCGCTGGTCGCATGGGCCACGTTTTACTTTATTGAAGACCCCGCCATGACCCTCAAAAAAGCTTATGCCCAGGCCATGGAATGGCTTTATATGGCTTGCATCGTGCTCTCCGGTGCAGCCTTGGTGGTGATCACCCTCATCATTCCGTATGGGGTGTTCATGCGCTATGTGATGAACAACCCCCAGTCTTGGCCCGAGCCGGCTTCGGTGGTGATGATGGTGTTCTTCTCATTCGTGGGCGGCGCGGCCATCTACCGGGCCAATGTGCACATTGCTGTGGAGTCCTTGCTCAATGCCGTCAAGCCCAGCACACGTGCGGCCATGTTGGTGGCGGTGGAGCTTTGCATGGCCGCCATGTCTTTGTTCATGTTGTTTTATGGCGTGCAGTTGTGCCAGATCACATGGAACCAGTCCATGGCTGAATTCCCCGGCTTGCCTGTGGGCTTGGTGTATGCCCCCATTCCCTTGGCGGGTTTGTTGACGTTTTTGTTTTTGATCGAGCGGGTGTGGGTCGGTCACCCGCCTGAAGATTCGGTGATGTACAGCGACGAAGCTGTGGAACTGGAGTAAGCCATGGACATTTTGATACTGCTGGGTTCCTTCACCGTGCTCTGTGCCCTGGGTGTGCCCGTGGCCTATGCCCTGGGCTTGTCGGCCATTTGTGGCGCCTTGTGGATTGATCTGCCGCTGGAGGCGATCATGCTCAAAATCTCTGACGGCACCGACGATTTTTCGCTGCTGGCGATCCCGTTTTTTGTGCTGGCAGGTGGCATCATGGCCGAGGGCGGTATGGCCAACCGGCTGATCAACTTGGCCAAGGTCTTTGTGGGCTTTATCAAGGGCGGCTTGGCCTTGGTCAACATCATGGCGTCGACCTTGTTTGGTTGCATCTCAGGTTCATCGGTGGCAGACACCTCGGCCATTGGTTCGGTGATGATTCCGCAAATGGTCAAGGCCGGTTTCCCGCGCGTGTTTGCCACCAACGTGACGATTTGCGGATCGGTCCAAGCCTTGATGATTCCGCCTTCGCACAATGCCGTCATTTATTCCTTGGCTGCGGGCGGCACGGTGTCGGTGGCCCATTTGTTTTTGGCCGGCATCTTGCCAGGCCTGTTGTTTGGCCTGTGCTTGGTGGGCTTGGTGCTGTGGACATCGCACAAGCGCGACTACCCCAAAGGTGAGCCGGTGGCGCTCAAAGACATTCCCAAAATTGTCACCGACGCACTGTGGGGCTTGGTGACCATCTTCATCATCATGGGGGGCATTTTGTCGGGCGTGTTCACCCCCACCGAGTCTGCTGCGGTGGCTTGTGTGTACGCTTTTTTGGTCACCTTCTTGGTCTACCGCGACTACAAGTGGAGCGAGTTGCCCCGCATGGTGCACCGGGTGGTCAAAACCGTGTCCATGGTGATGATGCTGATTGGCTTTTCGGTGGCCTTTGGCTACATGATGACCTTGATGCAAATACCGGCCAAGATCACGATGTTCTTTTTGAGCATCTCCGACAACAAATATGTATTTTTATTTTTGGTCAACTTGCTGCTGTTGCTGCTGGGCACGTTCATGGATTTGGCCCCCATGCTGCTCATTTGCACGCCGATCTTCATGCCCGTGATCGCCAAGTTGGGCATTGACCCTGTGCACTTTGGCATGATCATGATTTTGAACCTGGGCATTGGCCTGATCACCCCGCCGGTGGGGCCCACCTTGTTTGTCGGTTGCGCGGTGGGCAAGGTGACGATGGAGCAGGTCTCCAAAGAGCTGTGGCCGTTTTATGGGGCCATGTGCCTGGCCTTGCTGTTGGTGACCTATGTGCCCGCTTTGTCGCTGTGGTTGCCCGGCTTGATGAAGTAGCCCGGCCATGGCCACGGTCTTGGTCACCCATCCCCACTCGCGCCTGTCAACCTATTTTGGGGACCGTGCGCTGAGTCAGTTGCGAGACGTCGCTCAGGTCAGGCTCAACCCCACCGACCAAGATTGGCAAGGTGCTGATTTGGTCGCTGCCGCGCAAGGCTGCGAGGTGGTCATTGCATACCGCCAAACCCCGTTTGACGCAGAGGTATTTGCTGCCTTGCCGCAACTGTGGGCGGTGTGCCGCTGTGCCATGGACATCCGCACCATCGATGTGGGCGCGGCCTCGCAGAATGGCATTTTGGTCACCCGTGCCAGCGCCGGTTTTGGTACGGCGGTGACCGAGTGGGTGATGGGCGTGATGATCGACGCCGTGCGCCACATCAGTGCGGCGCGCATGCAATACCACGCGGGCCAAGAAGCCCATGCCTTGATGGGGCGCGAGTTGCGCGGCGCCACCGTGGGGGTGGTGGGGTACGGCCACATTGGCCGCCAGGTGTGTGCCTTGGCCCAGGCCTTTGGCATGCAGGTCCTGGTGCACGACCCGCATGTCCAAGCTGCAGACCCAGGCGTGTCCTTGGTGACCTGGGGCAGGTTGCTCAGCGCCAGCGACCATGTGGTGTGTCTGGCCCCAGCAACCGCCGAGACCGAAAACCTGTTCAACGGCAACGCTTTTGCCCACATGAAACCAGGCGCTTGGTTCATCAATGCCGCCCGGGGCAACCTGGTCGACGAGGACGCCTTGCGCCACGCTTTGGACAGCGGCCACTTGGCCGGGGCTGCGCTGGATGTGGGCCGTGGGCCCGATCAAACCCCCAGCCTGAATTTAGCGCAGCACCCCCAGGTGATTGCCACGCCGCACATCGGTGGGCTCACGCCCGCTGCCACCGAGCACCAGGCCTTGGAGACCGTGGCCCAAACGCGCGCCATCTTGCAAGGCCAAACCCCGCAAGGCGCGGTCAATGCCGAGCAGGCGCAGCGCTGGCGCGCTGCCACCCAAGCATCTTGAAGAAAGTTTTTCGCCCATGACCGCAGCCACCCCTTTGCTGATTGCCATGCACCCGAGCGACAACGTGGCCATTGTGGCCAACGATGGGGGCTTGCCAGCGGGCAGCGCCTTGCCCGCCAACGGCCCTGGCGCTGGTTTGGTTTTGCGCGACAAAGTGCCCCAAGGCCACAAGGTGGCATTGGTTGACCTGCCCGCAGGTGCACCCGTGCGCCGCTACAACGTGGTGATTGGCCATGCGGCGCGCGACCTGCCCGCAGGCAGTTGGGTGCACGAGCGTGTGCTGCTCATGCCCGATGCCTGTGGTTTGGATGGGTTGCCCAAGGCCACTTCGCTTGCGCCCGACTGGGCCCCACTGACGGGCCACAGTTTCGAGGGCTACCGCAATGCCGATGGCAGCGTGGGCACGCGCAATATTTTGGCCATCACCACCACGGTGCAATGCGTGAGCGGGGTGGTCGAGTTTGCGGTGCAGCGCATTCGCCAAGAGCTGCTCGCGCTGTACCCCCATGTCGACGATGTGGTGGGCTTGTCGCACAGCTATGGTTGTGGCGTGGCCATTGATGCGCCGGATGCGGTCATCCCCATCCGCACCTTGCGACATATCAGCATGAACCCCAACTTTGGGGGTGAGGTGATGGTGGTCAGCCTGGGTTGCGAAAAACTCCAGCCCGATCGCCTGTTGCCACCGGGCAGCATTCCTTTGGTCGATGCACGTGCACCGGCCGATGCGTCCGTGTTGGATGTGGTGTGTTTGCAAGACGATGCCCACGTGGGCTTCATGAGCATGATCGACAGCATCTTGCGCCAAGCCCGCGTGCACCTAGAGCGGCTCAACCTTCGCCGGCGCGAAACTTGCCCGGCCAGTGATTTGGTGGTGGGTGTGCAATGCGGCGGGAGCGATGCCTTATCGGGCGTGACCGCCAACCCAGCAGTGGGCTTTGCCACTGATTTGCTGGTGCGTGCTGGTGCGTCGGTGATGTTCTCTGAGGTCACCGAGGTTCGCGACGGCATCGCCCAACTCACCGCCCGCGCCGCTACGCCCGAAGTGGCCGATGCCATGATCCGCGAAATGGCCTGGTACGACGCCTATTTGCAGCGCGGGTCGGTGGACCGCAGCGCCAACACCACGCCGGGCAACAAATCGGGGGGGCTGTCCAACATCGTCGAAAAGGCCATGGGCTCCATCGTCAAGTCGGGCAGCGCGACCATCGCGGGCGTGCTCGCGCCGGGCGAAAAGCTGCGCCAAAAGGGTTTGATTTATGCAGCCACGCCCGCCAGCGACTTCATTTGCGGCACATTGCAAGTCGCTGCGGGCATGAACCTGCACATCTTCACCACGGGACGCGGCACACCCTATGGGCTGGCCCCGGTGCCGGTGATCAAAGTGGCCACGCGCAACGATTTGGCGCGCCGTTGGCACGACCTGATGGACGTCAATGCCGGGCGCATCGCCACTGGTGAGGCCAGCATCGAGCAAGTCGGTTGGGAGTTGTTTGAGCTGATGCTGGATGTGGCCAGCGGGCGCAAAACCTGGGCCGAGCACTGGGGCCTGAAAAACGATTTGGTGTTGTTCAACCCCGCGCCCATCACCTGAGGCCGGGCCGGGCCAGGCAGCGTCCTGAGCGGATGCCTGTGCTGTGATCGTGCCGCAAGTCACGGTTCGCATTTGGCTTTTGTGGTGCCTTGCCGCACAGCTTGTTATGCTTGGCATTTAAGTTCACTGGTCCGCCATGTCTGCCGCTCCCGAAACACACTCAACCGCTGCCACACCCGTGCAGCGCAAACCCGTCCACCTGCGAACCATCCACTGCGAAGGCTTTGAGCGAGACGATGGCCTGGTCGACATCGAAGGCACGCTCACCGACACCAAGCCCATGGACTTGCAACTGAGGACGAAGCCGGTGGCTGCTGGTCAACCCATTCACCTGATGAAGTTGTGTTTGACGATTGACCGCGAGCGGCTGATTCACGCGGTCAGGCTCCAAACCCTGGCCGCGCCCTACGGGGTGTGCAGCGAAATTGCGCCGCGCTACCAGCAACTGGTGGGCCTGCGCATCGAACCGGGTTTTAACTTGGTGGTCAAGCGCTTGTTCAAAGGGGTGCTGGGCTGCACCCACATGACCGAACTGCTGCCGGTCATGGCCACCACCGCATATCAAATTTTGTGGTCCCGCGCCGACGAAGACCCCCAGGCCCAAGCCCAAGGTGGGCAAACCCAATCCTCTGCCCTCAACGGCTGCCACGCCCTGAGTTTTGAGGGCGAAGTGGTCAAACGCTACTTCCCGCACTGGGCCAAGGCAAGCTGATCCATCCCCTCGCTGTCTGAGCTCGGCTCTCAGCCCTCATGGGGACTCAGTGTGCGCCCCACACCTCTTGCGCTGTTTCAATGACCAAGCGCAATTTGTTGCGTTGATCTTCCACCGCGATGTTGTTGCCATGCACGGTGCTGGAAAAACCGCACTGGGGTGACAGGGCGAGTTGCTCCATGGGCGCGTACTTGGCGGCCTCGTCGATGCGGCGTTTCAAGCTGTCTTTGCTCTCCATGGCACCAAACTTGGTGGTCACCAGGCCCAGCACCACCAGCTTGCCCTTGGGCAAAAAGCGCAAGGGGCGGAAGTCGCCGCTGCGGTCGTCGTCATACTCTAAAAAGTACGCATCGATGTCCATCTCGGAGAGCAGCGCCTCGGCCACCGGTTCATAGTTGCCCGCGGCAAAGTGGTGGCTTTTGAAGTTGCCCCGACACAGGTGCATGGCCAAGGTCATGCCAGCGGGCTTTTGGGCCACGACTTTGTTGATGAAGGCGGCGTAGCGGTGGGGCAGCTCGTTGGGGTCGTCCCCACGCTGGCGTGCGGCTTCGCGCATTTTGTCGTCGCACAGATAGGCGAGGTTGGTGTCGTCCATTTGCACGTAGGTGCAGCCAGCCGCGGCCAGCGATCGCAGCTCATCGCCATAGGCTTTGGCCACGTCGTCGTAAAACACCGGGTCGAGCTCGGGGTAAGCGGTTTTGCTGATGCCACCGCGCCCGCCGCGAAAGTGCAGCATGGTGGGCGAGGGGATGGTGACTTTGGGTGTGTGGCCCGCACTGACTTGGCTTTTCAGGTAGTCGTAATCGGCCCCTTGGATGCATTTGTCGTGGGTGATTTTGCCCACCACGCGGATGGCCGGGGGGGCGGGTTCTTGCGTGCCGTCGGGGTTGAGCACAGACACTGGGATGTCGGTGGCCACGCCGCCGAGTTGCTCTAAAAAGTCGATGTGAAAGTAGGTGCGGCGAAACTCACCGTCGGTGATGGCCTT
>Ga0214919_10003094_pt1 | contig 25538 bp, 14 predicted proteins | sample LL1503_MetaG_FD_177994 | JGI IMG/M metagenome (GOLD analysis project Ga0214919, IMG submission 177994) | Freshwater microbial communities from Lake Lanier, Atlanta, Georgia, United States - LL-1503 | ecosystem: Environmental > Aquatic > Freshwater > Lake | place: USA: Georgia | collected... | reverse complement strand
AAGTCAGAGATGAGTACGGTAAGCAAGTTTTATCAAAATTGGCAGAGGGATTGACCAGTGAGTTTGGAAGAGGTTTTGATCATTCAAATTTACGTCATATGCGATTGTTTTATAAGGCTTTTCCAATTTGTGACGCAGTGCGCCACAAATTGAGTTGGACCCATTATCGCTCTTTGAGCCGGATTGAGAATGAAAAAGCGCGTCATTGGTATATGAATGAGGCCGTGGTTCAAAACTGGAGCTCGCGGGCATTAGATAGACAAATAAGTACCTTGTATTACGAAAGGTTACTTGCCAGTAAAGATCGATTAGCGGTCGAAGAAGAAGCAAGGACTAAAATTGCAGACTTAAATCTCAGTCCTCGCGAATTTGTGCGAGACCCAGTGATGCTGGAGTTTCTGGGTCTTCCTAATACTAGAAGCCTACTTGAGTCAAACTTAGAGCAAGTGCTCATGGATAAATTACAAAGCTTTCTATTAGAACTTGGAAAAGGTTTTGCTTTCGTAGCCAGGCAACAGCGAATCAGCACTGAGACAAAAGATTTTTATATTGACCTGGTTTTTTACAATTATCTTTTGAAATGTTTTGTTCTATTTGAGCTAAAAACAGGTGCCCTAACTCATGAGGCAATTGGCCAGATGGACATGTACGTTCGAATGTACGACGAGTTAAAACGATCCCCAGAAGATAATCCAACCGTTGGGATTATTTTGTGTTCAGATAAGGATTCATCCGTTGTTAAATTTTCAGTGTTGAATGAAAACGAATATTTATTTGCGAGTAAATACCGCTTGGTCCTTCCCTCAGAAGACGAGTTGCGCAAAGAACTTGATCGTGAGCGGGAACTTTTAGAAGAGTTGAAAAGGCAAGAGTCCTCAGGAGAGGCGTAAAACAATCAAATTGTGCAACAGGCTGTTGCACAATTGGGAACAATGATGAGCTGAGAGTGAGCCATGAATAAATCAATACAAACTTTATTAAGAAATCTATTCGATCAAAAATTCTCTGGCGCCAAAACAGCTTTTTTAGCAGGATCTTTTACGCAAGGCTTAGAAACTAAATTTTCTGATTTAGATGTCGTGATTATTTTTGAAAAAATAGACCATGCCTATCGGAAGGCCTTTGAATTTGAGGGCTTTCTCATTGACGCTTTTATTCATGCTCAAGAAACGCTCCAATATTTTTATGATGAGCTGGACATCAAAAGTCGGATGCTCGCTTTGCCAATGATGATTGCTAAAGGCCAAGAATTTCCGATCAAAACAGAATTAGGCGACCAGCTTCAAAAAGAGGCTATGAAGATTATTCAAAGCAAGCCTTTTATTTCTAAAGATGAAATAGACCGCCGTCGTTTCCAGGTCACAGATTTGTTAGATGATCTGAAAGGATTGCCTGATTCGACTCATGAAAGATTGCTTGTGTGCTTTGAGCTTCATCGACATTTGCTTAAGTTTTTTCTTTTATCTCAGGGGCATTGGATTGGCTCTGGGAAATCACTGATTAGAATTTTAGAAGCTGTAGATATGAAAATGGCAGATCGATTTTTTGAGGTTTTTAAAGATCAAAAACAAGAGGCCATTGAGTCTTTAGTTCAATATATTTTAAAATCCCATGGGGGCTTGTTTTGGGTGGGATTTAGATCAGATGCTCCTTCAGAATTTAAGAAAAATAAAAAAGACTTTGAAGCAGATTTAATTCAATTAATCCCTGCTTCTTTATCTGATTATTCAGCCATCCAAAACATGGCGCGTTTCTATGTCTATGACATGAGTGAATACATGGGCTCTGAGCCTGGCTGGGAGATTCCAGAAGATGGCTTGTATGAATGCATCGATTTTAAAAAATATTGGGAGTCCGATTCGACGGCTTCGCCATTTTTAATTAAATATAAAGACGAGCTGGCAGGCTTTGTGATCCTTGATAAGAAAGGCTCAGATGACAAAGTTGATTTTAATATGGCGCAGTTTTTTATTTTAAGAAAATTTAAAAAAAAAGGCCTTGGTAAGTTTGTTGCTCAGTCTTTTTTTGAGAAATTTAAAGGGCTGTGGGAAGTAAATGTTATGTTGGAGAACCATGGAGCTTATGAGTTCTGGAAGAAAATTATTGCTGACTATGCCCAGGGGGATTTTACGGAAGAGAGAAAACGGATTAAGCATTTGGGTAATACGGAGAAGAATATTTTTAGGTTTTCGAGTGTTAAAAAGTGTTAATGGACTGAGAGTTAAAAATTAATGCCATCAGAAAAACAGACTTACCTTCAGGGCGGTCGTGAGAATCAAATTATTCGAATAGGTCATAAAGTTCACCGACCCTCGGGGCTATGGACTACTTTGATTCATGCGTTCTTACGTGATTTGAGAGCATCAGGTTTTAATTCAGCACCGAGGCCTTTTGGATTGGATGAGCAGGGTCGTGAAATTTTAAGTTTCATAGAAGGCGAAGTGAGTAATTATCCGCTGAGCTCAAATGCAGCCTCAGTCCAAACTTTAATCTCTGCCGCGAAATTACTCCGTTCTTATCATGACGCATCGCAAAATTTTTTAGCTGGCTTAAACCCTGAAAAAAATACCTGGCAGTTCCCCGCTCGTCACCCGCAAGAAGTTATTTGCCATGGGGACTTTGCGCCATACAACGTTGTATTGGACGGTGAGAATGTGATTGGGATGATTGATTTTGATACTTGCCATCCAGGCCCAAGAACTTGGGATATTGCGTATGCACTTTATCGCTGGGCGCCTTTTACAAACCCCAGTAATACGGATGGATTTGGAAGCATTGAAGAACAGATCAAAAGGGCGCGTTTATTCTGTGATGCCTATGGTTTATCAGGCCCAGAAAGAATGGGCTTGCCTAATTTAATTATTGAGAGACTAAAGGTCTTGATTAATTTTATGTTGGAATCGGGGTTGAATATCAAAGAGGGCCATCATTTGATTTATTTGGCAGATATTGAGTACCTAACAAAGCATTTAGGTTTGATAGAAAGAGGGCTTTTGAGTACCGATGTTAAATAATATTTACCGGCATTATAAAAGAGGCCATTTATACCAGGTGATTGGATTTGCAAAAAATAGCGAAACTTATGAAGAAATGGTGATTTATAAGGCTTTGTACCATTGTGAAACTTTTGGTGATCAACAAGTCTGGGTCCGACCTAAGGCAATGTTTTTAGATCAGGTTTTTTATGAGGGCGTCTATGTTGCAAGATTTCAGATTCAGGACAATAGAGAGATTTTATTATGAAAATAATCCCTAACGAAGGCCAAAAATATGATCTGATCGCTGAGGGTTTTGCAGCAATGCGAAATGACTTTAGTACCGAGAAAAAATACTTAGATCTTCTGAAAAATTACTTGCGCCCAGGGGATGAAATATTGGACGTAGGCTGTGGTCATGGCTTTCTCGCGTCTTATCTTTTAGAGCAGCAATTTAAAGTCACCGGGATAGATGCTTCTGAAAAATTATTAGCCATTGCTCAGAAAAATAATCCCAGTATGACTTGCCTATACGGGGATATCAGAACGATTGATCTGAATAAAAAATACGACGCCATTGTCGAATGGTGGTGTTTGTTTCATTTAAATAAACAAGATCAAATTCTGATGTTCAAAAGATTTTCAGATTGGTTAAAACCCAATGGAATCTTGGAATTTACAACGGGCGGTTCTGAGCATGAGGGTATTCATGATGATATGCTGAATCAGCCATTATTTTTTTGCAGTCATGATCCTGATATTTATGAGCAAGCCTTAAAAGAAAATAATTTTGAAATTTTGCTTAAAGACTCAGATCAAAAGGATCATTTGGTTTGGATTGCCAGGAGAAAAGGCTAGGGATCATAATGGACCTTGATTCAATTTTTCCAGAGCCTGAATTGAGCATCGCGTAAATCGTTTAAAAAAATACAAATTTACTGTCACTTTGCGTAGCATGCGCACTGATTTTTTAACTGGGTAATGACACATGGAATCTTATCAATGGGAATTTCCAGCAAAGTTTCGATCAGGGGCTTTTGGTTGGAAATCAGATCTGCCTATTAAACGCATTAAAGAAGCGGTTTCTGAAATTAAAAAAGTCGCTAAAAAAGAACCCGTACTTGCTGCAGAGGGGGCTATTTCTTTTTTATCCAAAGTGTCTCCAGCACTGCAGCATGTCGATAGTTCTTCTGGGGCTGTAGGCAGTGCAGTGAATTGGGCCATTGATCAGCTTGTCCCTGTTTTGACAGCGCCAAATATCTCTCAAGAAGAACGTCAGACATGGCTAGCTAAATTATGGAAAGCTTTTGAGAAGGACCAGATTCCTTATATTGAGCACTTGGGGGATGTCTTTGGAGAATTATGTGTAACTCAAGAACTGGCTTCTGATTGGGCGAATAATTTACTGGAGGGTCTCAAAAAATCCTGGGCAGAAGAACAGACAGGTTACAATTTTTTCAGAGGAACTTTTGCTTGTTTCTCTTGTTTAGTCGTAGCTCAAAGACATCAAGAATTATTAGACTTGTTAGATCAATCAAAATCTAAGTGGTGGTTGGAACGTCGATTTGGCGTCAAAGCTTTGCTGGCGATGGGTCGACCAGAAGACGCTTTAATTTATGCAGAAGCCTCCAGAGGCAATTGGTCGCCTGATATTGTGGTCTCTGAAACGTGCGAAGAAATTTTAATTTCGATGGGGAGATCAGATGAGGCTTATGAGCGCTATGGATTAGAGGCTAATCAAAAGATGACAAACCTGGCGACGTTTAGAGCCATTGCGAAAAAATACCCTCATAAATCATCGACTGAAATTTTAGAAAGGTTAATCAAAAGTAAGCCAGGTGAAGAAGGCAAATGGTTTGCGACGGCAAAAGATTTAGAACTCTTTGATTTGGCGATTGAATTGGTGGCTCTTAATCCTGCGGACCCAAGAACCCTCGCTCGCGCTGCCAAAGACTTTTCTAGTACAAAACCTGACTTTGCGATTTCTGCTGGGATGGCGAGTTTGTATTGGATCAGCAAAGGCTATGGTTATGAGATTGCTTCTGAAGATGTGATCTTGCCTTACTTGGACATCATGAGAGCGGTTGAGAATTCTGGTTTTTCTAAGCACGAAATCCATCAAGAAATTAAAGAAGCTGTATTTACTAACAAGCCGAATGGATTGATGTTAGAAAATTTCTTGAAGCCGTATTGGAAAGATTAAAAATTAATAAAAATATTGAGAGGGTTGGTTTATGGATTTCACACAAGTCATGGGCCTATTAAAAAATGCGAGTCTGTATGATCTTTATCGACTGCAGGTAGCGCTCAAAAATCAAATGGAAGATCCAGAAAAAATTCATCAAGCTCGAAATGCTTTTGCAGTGGGAGATACGGTTTCTTATTTTAATGCGAAAACTAATTCGCTCTCACAGGGCTTAGTTTTAGAAAAGAATTTAAAAAATTTAGTGATTAAAGATCACTTAGATCATAGAGATTGGAGCCTACCTTATTGCATGATTAATCTCTCTGGAAAAGACAGTGATATTAAAACTCAAGGTCGAGAAAAGCTGAATAAAAATAATTTAAAAGTGGGGGACTTAGTGGGCTTTGACTATGAGGGTAAAAATTATTCTGGCGTGGTGAGTAAGTTAAATTTTAAGACGGTGAGTTTGAGCACGAGAGACCATAAAAATTATCGCGTGCCCTATGGGATGTTATTTAAGATCATGGAAGGCGAGTGTGAGCAGGCAGTTCAGGGGGATTGGGTTTTGATTGAGGGGGAATTGGCGGATTTATAAATGAAAAACAAAAAAATAATCTTGGCCAAAGAAGAGCAAGCAATTTTGGACTCGTTTGAGGCAGGCGAATGGCAGTCCGTTCAGGATTTAGACCATCAAAAAATGATTGCAGTAGAGGCCGCTCAAAATTTTTCTAAAAAAGAGGCTGAGGTTAACAAGCCTATTATTCCAGAGAATGAGCGCTGGCTTTATCAAGGCGATAATCTTAAAAATATTGATGAAGCCCTTGAGTGGTCTGAGTCTTATCCTCGGCGAGATAATTTTGATGAGATCGCAAAAAAGATAGAAAGCCCAGAAAGTTGATAAAAACCACGTTTTTTATTGGATTTTAAGCTCTAATAAGCGTATATTAGCACCTAATAGATTCTTTTAATGCTTAAAAATGTCTAAACAATGTAAAGTAGTTAGGTGGGACAATGAGAAGAATGCTCTCTTAAAAAGGGAGCGGGGTATTGGATTCGAAATGATTGAATCAGCCATTGAAGATGGGGAAATTCTGGACATTATCGATCACCCAAGTCGGCCGAACCAGCAAATTTTCGTGCTTGAAATTGATCAGTACATTGTCTCAGTACCCTTTGTTGAAACAGACACAGAGATTTTTTTGAAGACCCTCTTTAAAAGTCGCAAGCTAAATAAAAAATATAAGGAGTCCGATCATGAAGGCTAAAAAAACTAAAATTAACTTCAAAGACTATGAAGCCGTTGATACTTTGGACCAAGAAGAGCAAGCGCTGTTTAATCAATTACAAGAAGGCCAATATCAATCCGTGATGACGGATGAACTGAAATCAAAGTACGTTGATATTTTCACTGAAAACTCTAAAAGAGAGCACGCCTCGACGGTAAGATTGACTATGAATGATAAAATTTTGGCCAAAATGAAAGCCAAAGAAGAAGGGATGCCTTACCAAGTTTTATTGGCCAGTATTATTCATAAATGGCTGCATGGGCGTTTTGTTGAAAGGTAATTTTTGATTACAGCTTAAGAATTAAGGCTGGTACACAGAAAAATTTTTATTAGCCAAAAAATAACCTAGTTCAAATAGAGTGCGGCAACCTGTTTTTTCTTTGATATTTTTGATGTGAGTTTCTAAAGTCCGTACAGATAAATTTAATTGGCGTGCAATTTCAGACTCGTTTGACCCTATTCGTAATAGAAAAATAATATCCATCTCTCGTTTTGTTAAATAGGACGGGCCAAAATAATATCGGTCGGGCTGATTGCGAAGAATATTTTTTAGATCAAGCTCTTCTATTTCATTGAGTCGCTCCGTTGGCAGCTCATTCGTCTCATTCATGCCCGGTAAAATAAAGCGCGTTTTTTCAGCGACAGTGATTAGCTTCTGCCCTTGGTGCTTGTAGTAATTAATGTAGTCGTAGAGCATTCCAATATTGGCTAATAAGAGGTCTTGAGCAATCGCCTTGTTTCGAGCGCTTCCAAAATGAAAAAAATCTGAGTAGTGATCATGTTTTTCAACAATGGTCAGTCCATGGTCAATGTCAAAACTTGCAGCAGCGTCATAAATAGGCTCTCGTTTTAGAAAGGACCAAAAAATAAAACCTTCGTCGAGCCATTTTGAATCTTTTTCAAAAATCGCGCGTTTATAGATTTCGCTTTTGTAATAGTGCTCGATCCATTCAGGGGCATTTGTTAATCGTAAGTGAGCGCCGTCTAGATAAGTCCTGTCATGGGTAAAATAAGTGAGGCCTATTTTTTTTAATGGCAGCGTCAGCTGGACCATATCCGACACTGTGGCGAAGGTGGTGTGCGAACGATAAAAGCGAGTATCTAATGCCATGATGCATGGTTGCATGTAAAACCCTTAGATTTTAAGTGAATGTCATAATTTTTTGACGAATATATATGCGTATTCTCACAAATTAAAAGATAAATTTCATCCGGGAAAACCCGGATTCTCTTGTTCAATTTTAATCTGTACGCTGCACAGCTCTTATTTTTAGAGAGGTAGTTGAGAGCGTTATGGGTATCGAATTGTTTGAAGCAGCCAAGGCTGGAGATTGTGACCAAATGGCTTACTGGTTAGATCAAGGGGCCGATATTGATTTTAAAAATCCAGAATGGAAAGATGCGACCCCTCTTTTTGCAGCTGTTGCGAGTGGCTCTTATGCAGCGGTTTCTCTTCTTGTTAGAAGAGGCGCTAAAGTCAGTGCTTTTAATCATGATGGCTGGGGCCCGATACATATGGCCTCTAAGAAATTACTCCCCGCAGTGATTCGAATGCTCTTATCAGCAGGAGCAAGTTCAGAGCCAAAATGTCTCGAGATTGCACAAAGCCAAGAAGAGGCTTCCCCAGATAAAATGAAAGTAACTTCACTATTAGAATTTGCTTCCACTTTAGATCCAGTACACACCCAGTACTCTTTGCCAACTCTTAATGCGCAAGAAGGTGAAGAAAGGCTTTTATCTATACAAGAAAATCTATTATCTGCTTACGTCAGCCTAGACGTGGAGCGTGTCAGAGAGCTGATAGAGTCTGCCTATCAATTGGATGCCTCTTTTCATTTACGGGCGCCCATTACCTTGAGACAAGTTGTTCGAAGATATGGCCTGAGTTCTGAAAGAGTCGAATTAATTTGTGCTGATTTACTAAAAGAAGATTTGCGAGATGAAGATGATTTATTGGCCACCTGTGCGCAGATTATAAAATATGCCGTAGAGCAGGGGTGTCCAGTACCCATTTCACAGTTATTTAAAATAATAGAATTTATCCAGGATGATGCGCTTAGCTATGAGTTGATATGGGCCATTGCACATAGGATAAGCCAAGAGAGTGCAGAGGCTTTATCGCCAGATGAGTACAGAAAGTTAAATCCCTTATTAAATAAGCTAGACCATCCTGCTAAGAGATTTTTTAATGGCCTAGAAAAAGTCTTAGTGGATTTGGATGGCACAGTTATCAAGGCTCCTATAAAAAATAAGACAATATCAAGAAGCTCAAAAAGAGCAGGAAGTTCTGGCAGCTATCAAAAACCAGCAGCCTCCGTCAGTAAGCAGCTGCATACGGTTAAAACAACGCACAAAAATACGCAACAACAAGAAGCTCGAGTTGATCTATCGAGTCTGATTGACGCCCTTAAAAGTCAACATAAAAGTAATCAAACACACCGGCAACGCCAGGCGCTTCCATCCTTCAGAACGGGTTATGGTGACAATAGAAGTTGGTATCACACAACTTATAGACAAGTGATGTCTTTCTATAAGGATGTGAAAAACGGTGAGGCCCTAAAAGAAGATGACATTGATAGATATTTACCTGAAAAATTTTTAAAAAATAGTGAGAAATGGTTTACGGGTGGTACGCCAACTAACTTCTTTGTTGATCGCGTAATTTGCAAAATATTTTGTGTGGCCTCTGAGCGGCAAGCATTGAATGAGGTGAGTTTCGATAAGTTATTACAATGTGTGGGGACAATGAGTGAAGTAAAACGCTCATTGTTTGGAACCGCAGATGCTTCTTGTATTGCTAGTAGAATGATCGATTCCAGTATTTGGAATAAGGGCTATAGCGGTGGTTTTTTAAATTCAGACATAGTATCTCGTCCAGCTGAGCGCCTGAATGCAGATTTAAAAGTGGTGATAGAGCCAGGTTGGCTTTTTGATACAAGGCGTTATGTCTATCAAGATACTCAGGTGATGTCAGTGATTGAATCCGAGATAGAGGCTATGCGCTCTGAGGCGATGACGGCGATTTATCATTCTGTTTTAAGGAAACCATCACTGCTGACCGCGTCGGGTATTGAGATTGTGAATAGATGTTTGAGTTCGTCCAATAAAAATCTAAAAAAAATGGCGAGTAAGACTTTAGATGCATTAGGTAACGCGGATGGCATTGATTATCAATCTCTATTCATGGTGCACTTGTCTCAGCTTGAAGAAACGGATGATCTTGAAGAAATAGAAGAGCTTTTATTTCAACTCTCTCAGCCAATGAAAAATAGCGAGAGGGCCAGTGAGCTATTCAATGAAGAAGTGATTCTAAGAATTATTAAATGTCTTGATGCTCCTCGTTTGAATATTCAAAATAAATTGAGCGTTCTTGAGCTGATCAATGAGTATATGAAGCTGTCTTTTATAAGGGGCCTATTAAAATCACATCTTGATCAGCTTCTCAAAATTATTAAAGAAATAGGCAGTCCAGAGATCACGGAGGCAGGGCTTAATATTCTTTTTATTCAATCCAGTAAATCCAAGATATTCCCGGAAGAAGGTGTTATTGCGCTGCTTTCCATGGTCAGAGGATTGAACCCTCGTTCACAGAATCTTTTGGTCATGTTATTGGCGAATCTTGAATGGAAGACTGCTTTTGATTTTAACCAGCTTGCCTTTAAGTTGCTGGAATCGAGCGTTGCTGTTCAAGATTTGGATGGCATTCAATTTGTACCACGCACTAAAGGCAATCAATTATCCCACTCTATTGACATGCTGGTGGCAAAAATAATCGCAGACGCGCTGCAGTTTGGATGTGAGCGAAAAGTATCTAAAGACACCCTGAAATATTTAGTCAGTAATGTATCAAGCGGTGATAAACGAGCGCGTCCTTTTTCTGCACGAGCATTGTATTTAGCCAGTAAGAACGTTTTGATCGATGAAAATATAGATCTTGATTTATTACTTGAAGTTCAGTCGAGTACGGTGGATCCAACTCCAGATATAGCGGTCTATAGCACCTGTTTTTATGTTCATGGCTTGCGTCAACATGCTTTATCAAAAGCACTGCTGCCATTGGCGCATTTGAGCTTTTTAGCGCAAGTTTATGTGACTGACGAATTGAGATTAAATGAGGCTGATTACACGCAGCAAGTTAATGCAGATATTTTAGAAATTATCCGTCAAGAAGCGTCCAAAAAAAGAAAATTAGAGGATAGTATTTTTAATATTTTCGTGGCTTCGTTTTCTTTAATGAATGGCTCAGAAAACGAATTATTTAAACAATGGCTGCTGATCCTTCATCAACAGTTAGTTCTGAATCAGTACGCAGTTCCAGAGTCGGTCATTGAAATTTTAGAAAATCATTTGATGGACTCTGATGTCCATGATCAAGTGCTGAATTTATTAATGGCAGCGATTAGAAATCGCCAAACCGTCAGTAAAAAAACACTGATTGTTTTTAAAGATATTTTGTTTAAATCGGAAGATCCAGCACGGAGGAAGTTCGTTTTTGAGTGCCTTTCTATTCTTGATCTTCATCAAGATTTGCCAACCTCTGTATTCGCTGTGCTTGAAATGGAAAAAGCAGCGAACGCCATTGCCACAGGCTTAGGAAATCAGGAAGAGGCTTGGCGTCTTCTAGAAAACTCAGTTCGTGTAGAAGAAAAACTAACACTGACTGTGTTGGATGTTTTAATAGATGGAAAAATTTTAAATCAAAGAGCATTGGCTATTTTTAAAACAGTGGTTGCAAATAATCAGCTGCTCCCTCGAAAAGTAGTGGAGCGTTTGGTTTTAAAATTTGAATTTGAATCTGGGCAGTATCAAGAAGAACTGCTTGAGATATTTTTTTACTTACTTAGGAATCATCAAGATTTGCCTCGCGCCGTGTTTCAAGATTTAGAAAATACATTGGGTAATCCTGAGGATAATCCTGAGGATAATCCTGAGGGTGATCCTAAAATTTCTCTGTCTATGAGGCATAAAATTTTATCGATTTTTTTACTCAAGGGGCAGCGTGGAGATCTTTTGTCTTTCAACGTAATGAATCATCTAGTTTTTCTATTTTCCAGAAAGTCTGATGATTTTTTTGATGCTGCGATGAGGCAAGCTTGCTTAGATTCTATTGGTACCATGCTAGAAAAAATTGATCCTTGTGAAGATGTTTTGTATGCCGAGCTTTTTTGGACGGTCGAAACTTTATTGATTGATTGTTTAAATGATCCGCAGCCTCATAGTGTTCGATCATGCGTGCAGGGCTTAGAGATTTTAAAGGCGAAACAGGGCTTAGCACCCCAGACGATTGAAGCACTGATTAAACTGTTGAAAACATCACAAGACAAATCTCTGCGTGAACCTCTTATCAAGCTACTAGAGAGCGACGTATTAAGTGAAAATCAGCGAGCCTTGTTGGTACTTTTTTGTTTAAACAGTGATTCAGATGAAGCGTATTTAGATCAATGCGTTGAGCATGCCCAAAAAACAGAGTTATTGGCTAATAATTTTTCCAGGATTTCCAAAATTATAGTGTCCAGAGAGGACCTGCAGGAAAGGGCTCTAGAATTATTATCTCGGTGTAATAATTTGACGGAGTTGCCTGCTGATTTAATGGGGCATGTGCGTGTTCTGGAATTAAGCAGCATGCTTCCAGAAGTCACACATATGGCTAGAAAAATTCTTGAGAAAATGTTGCCTAAAGTAGGGCCTGATGACCTTGTTTTGGAATCTTCTGAAGAGATTTTAGGTCTGGATAGCTTTATCAAATCCATTGAAGAGGAAGAGATCACACTTGCTTCTATTCAAGAATATAAATCTCGTATTTCTTTGATGAACTCGGAGCAGTTGAATTTATCGCTCGTTCTATTAATCAAAAAATTACGGCATACAGAATTTTCTGAATCTATGAGTCAGGCCCTGCTTGAATGTTTTTTATTGGCGCTTGATTACGATTGCAAGCCGCATATTAGTGAGCAAGTGTTTGGCGCCTATCTTGACTGTGAAGAGGCCTATTTAAGGGATCTTGCTTTTGAAGGTTTTATGCGTTTAAAGGCCAAGGGGTACACTTCAGAATATTTTATTAATTATTGTCGCGAGTTAGATGAAAGCATCACAGAAGAAACTGGCTGTCCTATTGAAGAGCCGAGAGATCTAGAGGTTTTGCATGCAATCGCTTCTGTGGAGCATCTTAGTTTTCCTGTGGGGTTACCAAGAAAAGACTGGATTAAAGGGCTTATTTTTTCAGACTGGTCAGAGAGATGGCAATTAAGCAGCAGTGAAAAAATTTCACTTTATCAGGCATGGCGGATCAAAGAGCCATTTTTTAAGCGACCAGACTTTATGTTGCACTTGCTGCATCGTCAGCAGTCTTTAACTTTTCCAGAACTCATGGACATTATTCAATATGGAGCCAGCTTAGATGAGCGTGTTATAGGCGATGCCTTAGCCTCCCCTGATTTTGGGTACCATTCTTTGCGTCTCTTGTGGCTGAAAGCCATGTTGCTTAAGAAGATATCAACTTCTTCTTTGTCTTTATTAGATAAAGCTTTTATCGACCAATTTATCAATGAAATGGCCACGCAATGTCGCCCTGGCGTTGCTGAGAAATTACTGACGGTGTTTCAAGCCTCGGACAGTATTTTAGAATTAAATTTATTGCTTGATTTTGCTAAGCGCTATGAAATCTCAATGCATCACCTGGATCTAGGTTTAGATATAAATTCAGAAAATTCAGTAAACCTAGCAATCCTAAAAAATAAGCTTCAAGTGAAATTGCTATCTCAAGATTTTAAGCTGGATTACAAGGGCAAGCTGGAAGTAATTTTTGAGTCTTTATTATCCCATGGTTGGAATTTTGATCAGTTACAAGAGCTGATCAATATTTGTTTGATTAAAGATGATGCCATGCATCAGCGAGAAATTGCATTATTTCATGTGCTTTATCTTCTTGCACCGTATGATTTATCTTTTAGAAACTATGTCAGAATTAAAGAAATCTTCGAAAAAGAAGACTGTGCTTCTTGGATTAAATTAGTGAATCTTGAAGTTGTAGCTCAACACTTTTCACAAGAACCAGCGATGAAAACTTCAGGACAGCTTCTTCGAGATTTTGTAAAAGATAATAAAGAAGACTCTTTTGTTTTTAACTTTGTTGAAAATGGGTTATTGGCAGATATTGATTTTATCAATAACCCGCATGCGACAGTTTCAGATTTTACTTATCAGGTTAATAACGCGGGTGGATTATCTGAGAGCCGTGTTTTTAGCTGTGAGCTCCCTGTATCACAATGGAACCATGCGAAGATTTTATCATGGGCCCATGCCGTCAAAGCTTGTCCTGATTATTTTTCTGATCCAGTTTGCTTAGTGCAAGCAATAGCGGTTATTAAACAGACTAATTATTTGTTGACGGGTTTTCATTTAACTAATACACAAATTCTCGCTTGTTTGGCAGCATTAAAATCTGAAGAAGGCGCGGGTCGTTTTTTACAGGTCCAAACGGGAGAGGGTAAAACACTGATCATCAGTGCGATCGCTATTCTTAAAGCATTGCAGGGGAAAAAAGTTGATGTGATTACCAGCTCCCCTGTAGAGGCAGAGCGTTGTGCTCGTGAGCAAAAATCTTTATATGGGCTATTTGGGATAAGTGTCTCTGATAATCTCGATCGGGCTATCTATGTGCGAGGACCCAAAAAGTGCTACCACAGTGATGTTGTTTATGGCGAGATATCACAGTTTCAGTTTGATACTTTGCGAGATGAATATGGGCTATTAGGCACAAAAGCCGGTCGAGCTTGTGAGGAGATGGTGGGCGATGAGGTCGATAGTTTATTAATTGACGATAGTACGAAAATCGCAAAATTATCGAGCCCAGTGGCAGGGATTGATCAGTTGCAACCAGCGTACTACTTCCTCTATCGGCGATTGAATGAATTGATGGTAGGACAGCCTATTGAGGGTGATGCCGAAAAATTTATTGAGAAGAACCTCAGGGATTATTTTGATGACCTGGTAAAACAGGGCCTGATCCAGATCCCTGTTAATTTTGAAGAATTTGTTGAGAAACAAGTGTCTCATTGGATAAAAAATGCCCTATCAGCCTGCGTTGAATTTCAAGAAGAAGCTCATTATTTAGTCCGTGATCAACGCGTGAAGCCAGTGGCTTTTGACAGTAATGGGACGGTCCAAAATTCAACCTATTGGGGTGATGGATTGCATCAATTTTTGCAATTGAAGCATGAGGTCCAACTCACCTCAGAGTCCAGCACAACCAACTTTCTTTCTAATATGGCTTATGTCAAACGCTATGGTTCAAGGATGTGTGGATTGACAGGAACCTTGGGATCCAAGGTTGCTCGTAAAAATCTATCACGGGTTTATAAGGTCGAATGTATCGAAGTCCCAAGTGCTCGTGAAAAACAATATAAAGAATTGCCTGCTGTTTTAAGTTCAAATAAATCAGACTGGATGTCAGAGGTTTGTTTTGAAACCTTGCATGAGCTTAAAAAATCTCGTGGGGTTCTGATTATCTGCAAGACCATTGATGAAGTTACATCACTAGAGGCGCATATCAAGCGCCAGTGCCAGTCTGCCAATATTAAAACCTATACGATGGATGGTTGTGATCAGGAAAAAGCAATCGAGAGAATTCTTCCAGGAGATATTATTATTGCCACAAGCTTGGCAGGTAGAGGCTTTGATATTAAAGCCGACGCCATCAATAAGTTTGGCGGTATGCATGTTATTTCGACTTATATGCTTGATGACCGTAATGATAATCAGGCCAAGTATCGTACCTCAAGAAAAGGTAACTTAGGGACGGGTCGTCGTATTCTTAATACGCAAACTTTGCTTTCTAATGGCTATCAACCTGAAGATTTGACGAGTCTATCTAATTTAGAGGCAGCAAGAGATCGCTATGAAACTTTACAGCTGGAGCATCTATTTGGTGAAACCTTAAGACGAGTCGATCTTAAAGATCAGTTATTTTTAAAATTTCTTACATTAATTTCTGAGATTCGTCTTGATATTCGCGCTAAAAGCCGGGGTGTCGTACAAGATGTTATCGATGGGACTCGCGCATTGCTCAGCAATGTGCCACCCAGTGTGTATGAAACGACCATCGTTGCAGCCATTGAAGAACCTTGGGCCATGTTCTTGAAGGACTTTGATGATGAAAGAATCAGTCCGGAATTAGTAAGGTCTGAATATGAAGCATTTGAACAACGGATTCGTGAACAATATGCGGCTGGTACCGTTATTCAAAACCCTTGTCACCATATCACCCTAGGCAATGATCTTTTGGCTAATGGGCCTGTATTAACAAATACCTCTGGTGAGGCGATGGCTCATTTTAAAGCGGCCATTGAGCGAGATCTGCGTGCGAGTGCCGGCGCTTTTATTGGTAAAGCTTGGGTCTATTTAAAATCCAGAGCTTCTGATGATGATCAGAAAAATTATAAGCAATTGGCGATTGAGTCTTTTGAAAAAGCCATGAAGCTCTTATGCGATGAACTTGCTTGCCTCCATAATTTACAGATATTAATGCAAGACGATGGCTTGAATGAAAATTCAGCGCTACTCAAACAACTATCGATAAAAGTGGGTTTGTTGGGTTCCCATATTCAAGCACTGGAAGCGGCCATTGATCGTATCAAGCGCTCACAAAGACTCATGACCTTAACGCAATTTAAGACTTATCAAGACACCAGCCCTGGGGCAATGCTTCGTGAATCCATTACAACTCATGACATAGAAAAACAAGCTGATGGGTCTCTTAAATTTCCATTAGAAGAAACTGCGAAATACGCTGTCCAATTCCATGATCTAACAGCGCGAGAAGACATGGGCTTTAGGGATCAGGCAATTAATACAATCTCATCGGCATTCGATGGAGAGGGTGATGACAAGCTGGGATCACATTACAAAGGCATTCGCCTCTTCGTCCCAGCTAAAGTGGATCTGGCCTCTATGCAGGATTTTCTCAATCCAAATATTGAATTTAAACAGCTGAGTAAATCGACTGCGCTTGAAAAATTGAAGGCCGAAAAATCATTATTGAATCGCATGTCGGGGGGACTTTTTGGAGGAAGCTCTGTGAAAGTTTCAGTGGCATCCGCAGATGCAACTATTCAAGCAGATCGTGAAATGTCAGTGAGTGAGGCTATAAAATTAGTAGAGGCAGCCCAAGAGGATTATCAAGTCTCTTTATCTTTCGTCAATGCTAACGAAAGAGTGAAGTCTGTGGATCTGATATTTCGAGGCCTTTCTCACGAAGCGGCGTCTTTAAGATTGCAAGCTTTGCACCATCAATCTGTCCATGTGTCCCTCTCTGGAAATAAATTGGAACTTTTAAAACTGATTCAAGAAGAGTCTCAATTTGCAGAGCTTCAAATCATTGAAGCGAAGACTGAACAATCTTTTGAGCGCGCCTATAAACGGGATGATGCCCTTCAAATCATAGAAGCTTCAAAGAGTAATTCAGTTTCAATTAAGCTTGAGAATATGGATCAAAAAACAATGGATTATCTTTTCTCACGTTGTAAAGATTTAAATCTTGATCTGATTATTGATCTGGATATACGAGATATTGATGTATCAAAAAGTCTGCCTGGCTTAAAAGAAGGGGAGGCTGAGATTCACTTCTCAAAACTCAGCAAAGATAAAGCCTGCTCACTCATCTCGCAACTCAGAAAAAGCGATACTGAATTTACTACTGGCTTTGATGGGCTTTCAGGCTCGCAAGTGAGCAGGCTTATTCAAAAAACAGAACGAGCTCAAGAGAAAGAAGAAATTGAAATTTCCGCGGTGAGATCACTGAGCACTTTGTTTGCTGGGAATGAGCTGCCAGAGCTTGAGCTTGCCGAGCTCTCAAATCGAGGGCTTGAGTTTATCTTAGAAGTGAACGAGCGGAATTTTATTCCTTGGTACAGCATTGCAACGGTCTGTTCACTGGCGACTATTCAGGTTGCAGCCGGCGCTGCATTAATGATCAGTGGTTTTGGTGCTTCAGTGGGTATGGGGCTTATTACAGAAGGGATTGCAGATTTTGCAACGGCTATTAAAGCAGGCTACACGAGGCATTTTACTTGGAGAGATTATGTCCATCAAAAAGCAATTAGCTTAGTTATTGCGGCAGCGACAATGGGTTGGCAGTCTATTAAAAATGCAGGAAGAGCCGTACAAAATATAGCGATTGGCCAGAGTGAAACAGTTTTAGCGCAAGCTGGAGCAGGGGCTGCTGAAAGCGGGAGATCAGTAGGGCAAACCCTGGTGCAAAGGACGCAGCAACTGAAATCTGTAGTATTTCCATATATGGGTGCGACCGTTGCTGAAACGGGCGCGCGAGAAGTGCTAAATCATGCGGTTAATACATTGTCTCGTTTTTGTTTTCAGAATTTCAAACCCAAGATTGCTCAATCTATTTATTCTCATGTTGAGGTGAAATTTTGCGATACCACTCTAAAGAAATTAATGGCCAAATGGCACGTACTCGATCAAATCAGGGCAAACAAAGCACTGAGTGGTCAAATTGAGTTTACGATTCGAAATACGATGGATCCAAAGCACTCATTTTGGTTGAAGCAGTGGAATGCGGTTGGTTTGCCCTTGGTGCAAGGCATTTTATCAGCGCCTCAATATTTAGGTTCGCGCTTCAGCATGGGCCTTCGAGTGCTTGGATTGCTCCAGGGCTCAACGGAAATTTTGACAGTCATTGATTATTTTCATCGACATGTATTGAGCACACTGACAACGATTGATAGAGAGTCTTTTTCAATCCAAAAATTGCTAGAACAAGATTGTGGGTTGACGGATATAGAATCTATGGCCATTGCGACACTCTTAAAAAGCAAAGGGGTCATTATTGACGATCTAAGCATAGATATAGCGCTATTAAATACTGTGGAATTTGGTGCCTATGAGCAATATAAAAAACCTGTATTAGGTTTTTTAAGTGCACTGGCTAGAGGGATGGAATCCGTTGATTTGAAACCGACAATCAGTTCAATCGCTGGCCTTATGGCGGATCATCTGATCATGGTTACAGAAAGTCAGCTTGTGGCGCCAGTAACCAGCTATCTCGTAGCCAGTGGTGTCAACTCTCTTTCTGCGAAGGCACAGGATGCCATGATCAGGTCGCAACTAAGTTCAGAGATAGACAGCATAAATGGTGAACTAAAAGTCTTATCAGAAAAAGGGGCAAGTTTAACAGGGGCAGATCGCAATGAGATGGCAGCGATGAATGATGATCTGCTTGAACGCGCTGTGATGCTCAGTGGCGATTCTAGATTGACCTATGCAGGACTCACCGCGCACTACGCCGAGAAAAAGACCGCGGCCCATAGTCGGTGTTCGATGGCCTTTTATGCAGGTGCTGAAAGTGCACAAGCGCCATCATCGCCTGCAGAAAAACTACCGAGCGACATTGCGGCATATGTTGATGGGGTAAAAAATAAAGAGCCAGCAGATTTATTAGTTATGACGAAAATGAAGACAGATAATAAAATCAATTTAAAAATTGTGGATGAGTCTTATTGTGGGACTCAACAAGATAGAGAAGAAAATATTAAACTAGCCGTTTTTGTGAGCGGGGAAAAAGATCCAGAGACGAACGTTGTGGGCATTGGCCATTGGTTATTGAAAGACGCTGAGGGCAATGTCCTGATGACCGCAAGCGAAGGGAATGATTGCGGATATGCGGTGATTGCAGAGTTGACCGGCAAGTCTATTCAAGATTTGCGCCGTGAAACCGCAGAATCTATTGTGAGAGATCAAGCCTCTTTTTCAAAGGCGATTGAAGCTAGAGATTGGCTGGTTTCGCATAATCCGCAGGCTGCTAATGATTTATTATTTATGGGTGGTAAAAAGGGGCAACCAAGGTCCTTAAAATTAGGAGAGCCTGATCTAGGGATTATTAATGATACATTGAATGCCGCGGCTGCGGTTTACGATAAAAGCGTGAAGACAATTGGAGATCTCGATCGGGTAGGGTACTGCTACGTAAAAGATTACGACACTCATGTAGGGATCTATCGAAATAGAAATAATGGCAACGTCATTGTTGCCTTTGAAGGGACGGATTTTTCAAGTCTTAGATCCATAAATGATGGGTCCCCCATTCTTGGTGGTGGATGGCCTAACTCTACACAAATTTTTAAAACGATTTTAAGTCCCTACTTAAACGATTGTCCTCATGGCTCTAATATCGTATTTACTGGGCATTCCAAGGGTGCTCTGCTCGCTTCCGTCATGTCTGACGCTTATGGTTGCCCTGCTATTGTTTATGACAACCCAGGGTGTGGCCTAACTGGTTATTATGTCCACCCAGAGTCTGGCGAGCGACGCTACATATTCTCTCAGGTCTTAAGTTTGCAAGCGGGGTCTGTGATAGAGAGGGTAGGCGGTGACAATAAAGGAGAGGTGATTTATTTGAAGCATGGCCAGGAGAGTCATAAATTGAAAAATATACGTAAAGATATAAAAGATCATAATTCCAATAAAAGAAAAATCGCGGAAAAATTAAGAGAAAAATTTCCAGATTTGTGTCCATCTCTAAATGCTGAAAATTCTGGAACGGGTGAGGTGGTCGCGAATGATCGAAATAATACAGATCAAGGGGGGACGAGCCTTACCTTCTTTAACACAGTGATTAGCACTTCAGTTGTCAGCCAATTAGGGGTCCTGCTAAGGAACCCCCAAAAATGTTAGTTTGAAATTATTAAACACTTCAAAACTCACGGTTGGTAATCACTTTGGCTCTGATCCAGATTCATCAGTTTGTGTAGAAGCATCAGATTTAGAACCACCTGAAGCTCCTCCTGAAAATCCGCGCATTACAGTCGCTTCCGAGGCATGGCCGCCGCCATGTCCCGCTACCATTTTTAATTTTTCTATTTCACGATGTTGCATGAAAAGTAAATCGGCGACTTTACAAAGATTGTCTCCGTGCAAGTCTGTTGCTAGCGCAACAAGTCCAACATCAAAACTTTTACCCGCCAATTCAGCAAATATTTGAGTTTTCAGTGTCAGCGCATCATTTACTGGCCCACAAAAATCAAATAACTTCATGGCCATTTTTAACTTCTCTCTTCTACTCGCAACTCCATCGACCTCAACTGCGGTAAATATCTGCAATGCAAAGTCATAGATAGAGGCTGGATCACTTTCATATCCGATAGTCTGCATTATATTTTTATAATCATGGGCTTCTAAGCAAAGTTGAGTTAATCCATGAATAAGACCTGACATTCCGGCTTCTCTGCAACGTAAGGCTAAGGCGAATGCAGCATCAAAATCGCCCCCTATATAGAGAGCGTGAATTTGAGGAAAGTAGGTTTCACCTAAGTCACTTCCAACTGATTTTTTCATTCGTGCAAAAACACTGATGGGGTTTATGGTCTCGAAACTATTAATCGCTTCTAACACCTTGCTTGCGTTTTCTGCTTGTAAGTCTCCAGACGGTATGTCCACTTGAATTATTCCATTGTTGGCATGCTTTACAAAATTTTTAAAACTATCTGCTGAACCTTCCAAGAATTCGGAAGAAGTGGCGGGATTCTTGAAATAAATATAAACGTGACGATATTCATATGACCCCATTATGAAAACACTATTAATTTTAGGATCCCCACCTTTGTTTTTGAAGCGGTATGAGCCAATAGTGCCTTCACCATCAAAGCTTACGTTCCAATTACTCATTACTATCTCCATTTTTTAATTTTCTAAATGGTGATGATTTTAGATAATGTTTATTAATAATGAGTGAACTTATTCGACAACAAATCTTTATTTCTACCGTTTAGAAAAATTAAGCAATTTTCTCAGCCACTTGCCCAATCCTCACATCCCGATGCCTCAAATATAAATACAACGTCGTCTTAGAAATCCCAAGTTGCTCCGCGATCTTTTTCACGGGAATACTGCCATTTTTATAAAGGGCTTCAGCAATCGTGGCTTTTTCGATGGCTTCTTGAGTTAAGCCCTTTGGTCGACCGCCTTTTCGACCTCGAGCTCTGGCAGATTTTAATCCCGCCTGGGTTCGTTCTCGGATGAGCTCACGTTCAAATTCAGCGAGTGATGCAAAAATCCCAAAAACTAATCGACCCTGGGCGGTCGTTGTATCGATCGGGTCATTGAGACTGATCAATCCCACTTTTTTTTCCATTAGGGTATTGGTGAGGTGAATTAGGTGAGCCAAGTTTCTGCCCAGCCGATCCAGCTTCCAAATTACCAAAGTATCGCCTTCTCGAAGATTCCTCATGATCTCATCTAAAACAGGCCTGGCAGTTTTTGCACCACTGACAGTTTCTTCATGAATTTTTGTGCAGCCTGCTTCTTTGAGTGCTTCAACTTGCATCAAGACCGATTGATCTTTAGTCGAAACACGCGCATATCCGATTTTCATAGTTTTTAGTCCAGTTTAGTAACGAGAATTATATTCTTTGAACTTTGTTTTTTTGAACCGCTTTATCTTACTAAAAATAAGCGTACGATCGCGCGCATCTTACTGATCCTCGAGGTTCAGTTAAACCTCCGTTTTTTTGAACTGATATGGCCACCCTCAAAAGAATTTATTTACTCTCTGAATCTGAAATTTCGGATCTCTATGCTAGACCCAATTTTAATTCAGACGAGCGCGAACTTTATTTTTCTATGGACTCACAAGAGCTGGAAGCACTGAATAATTATGCGACGACTAAAACTCGGGCCTACTTTATTTTGCAGCTGGGTTACTTTAAGGCCAGTCAACAATTTTTTAATTTTGAGTTCCAAGAAGTTCGAGCGGATCTAGCCTATGTCCTGTCTAAATATTTTAAAATTCCAAAAGGACGTTTTACTAGCTGTATCACTCGCCAATGCATTAGCCTGCAAAAGAAAACCATCCTCAAACTCTTTGATTACCAAGACTTGCCAGCCCATCAGAATAATTCTGCCGAAGAGCACTTGTCCGAATTACTACGCTATTACCCCAAGGGCCATGATGCCTTTCGGCACCTGCTGACTTATTTCGATCATCAAAAAATAGTCCTCCCAACTTATCGGAATTTGCAGGACATGTTCACCCGGGCTTTCGCCAAAGAGAACGATAGGCTAAGCCGATTAGTTTTATTAATTCCAAAGATTCAACAGGAAAAATTATTAGAGTTAGCTGAGAGGGATGGCGGGATCAGCAAGCTCAATCTCATCCGCTCAGATCAAAAAAATTTTCAGTACACAGCAATCAAATCAGAGGCGGATAAGGCACAGACCATTGCGGGGTTATATCAATTTTCAAAAGAATTTTTACCCAGTCTTAATCTGTCTAAAAATGCCATCGGTTATTACTCGGATTTGGCTGAACAATATGCTGCTTCAAGATTAAGACGATTTTCCAAAGACCAGCAATTTTTACAGATCCTTTGTTTTGTTCATCATCGATACCGGCAAATTATGGATAATCTGATCACTAGCTTTATTCATCACACCCGAGCAATCCTGGTTGCTGCTGGAGCTTATGCTGAAGCAGCCATGAACGCACATACTGATGGCCTTGTGGTGGATCTCCCAAAATTAGCCCAATTTTTAAAATGGTTTCCTAAACGCAAAGCAGGCATGACGGACGAAGAGCTCAATCAAGAGGCTTATAAGATATTGCCAGAAGAGCAATTCCCAGCATTGGCGCAGTTTTTAGAGGGTAATACCTTCGATATGAAAGCGGCCAAGAGAGATTTTTATTTAAAGTCTTTTAGATTCTTTGCGCTTTATTTGAGGCCCATCTTATTAAGTGTCAAATTCGTTTTTTATAAAGAAGATAACGACATCATCGATTTGATTGATCTCCTCAAAGACCATTATGGTCGTGGCAGAACGCCTGCGTCTTTTAAAGTGCCCAGCGATATTTTAGAAAATATTTCAAAGACCCACAGCCCTTATTTAAAAAAGAATCTTGAGGATGACAAAATAGATCCGCATCTTTTTGAATTTTATGTTTATGAAAAAATGTATCGACGCTTAGACAAGGGTCTTCTTTGCTGCAATGACAGTGCCATCTACTGCGACATGGATCATGACTTAGTCAGCGAAGATAAAGTCGATGAGGTTGAAGCAATTGCCCAATCCTTTGGCTATCCAAAGATACCGATTTATTGCGATGCGCATTTAGACGACTGTCTTAAAAAATTAGACGAGGCTTGGGATAGAACAACCAGTCGAATCAATCTGGGAGAAAATACAGCTTTCAAGTTCAAGGAAACTAAAACTGGTGAGCAAGATTGGACTTTAGGCTATGACAGCCAAGAAAAATTAGAAGACTCTTTTTTCAAAACGATTCCCCAGGTCGAGATCCCAGACATCATGATGTGCATCGGAGACCCCATAGATCTCTGGGGCTCTTTTACCCATATGAAGACTCGGTACAACAAGAAAAAACAGGCGACTTCACTCGCTGTGAATGCCTGCATTTTGTCGGATGCCTTTGGAATAGGGGCTGCCAAAATGGCCGAGATGTCGGATCTTAATTACAACCTTTTAAGATCAACCAAAGAGGATTTTATTCGCGTTGACACTTTGTGCGCGGCCAATGATGTCGTGGGGAATCTGATCCATTCACTGCCCATCTTTAAGTTATGGAATCTCATGGATGATCAATTATTGGCTGACGCTGATGGGCAAAAACTCCCGACCAGCGAAAGCACAATCCAGTCCCGATATTCAAAAAAATATCTGGGCAAATCCCCGGGGCTGTCTGTCTATACCTTGATTGCCAATTTCGTGGCGGTGAATGCCAAGAATATTGGGCTGAACGAATATGAGGGCCATTCTCTTTACGACATTATTTTTGGGAATAAAACGGATATCGATATCAACATGGTGACCGGTGATAACCATTCGTTGAATCAGCTTAATTTTGTCATCTTAGATTCGATCGGCGTTGATTACGTCCCCAGTATCAAAGGGATTAAAGAGTCAGCGGAGGAGCTGTATTCAGTTAAATCTCCAGACAATTACACTGGGATTATCAAGCCAAAAGACACGATCAACGTTGAGCTGATTAGGTCGAAGAAGCGAGGCATATTGCGGGTCTTGCTGTCTTTACTGCTGCAAGAAAATACCCAAAGCAACATCGTCAGAAAATTAAACTCCCATGCCCGTTATGCCGGTCTTAAAAAGGCGCTCTTCGAATACAATAAAATTTTAAAAAGCACCCATGTTTTAAATTTAATCGACGACATGCCTTTAAGAAGAGCGATAAGAACCGCCAGAAATAGAACCGAGGCTTATCACCAATTGCAGGGCCTGATTAGAAAAATATATAGCGGTATTTTTAAAGGCAAGAAAATCGTCGATAACCGGGAGAGCGCTCATGCAGTAAGGCTGGTTGCGAACTGCATCATTGCCTACAACAGCATTATTTTAAATACCGTTTATGAAAAGATGCTCAAGGAAGGGGTCAGCGAAAAGATCCTTCAGGAGTTTTCGAGGATTTCACCGATTGCCTGGGCTCATATTGCCTTCACAGGGAAATATAATTTTAAAAAGAGTAACGGTCATATTGATTTAGACGCAATGGCGAATGCGCTGGAGAAGCACTTGCGCCAACAGTTTTGGAAGGAGTGATTTTCTCAAACTAACATTTTTGGGGGTTCTTCCACAGGACCCCTAAAAGAGCCAAAAATAGCTCAGTGGCTTTTAGATTATCAGTGGGGTTTTATTCAGGCAGAAGACACGGAATTTCTAAAAAAATATTTAAATAACTATGAAATTAGAAAGGCCTCTAAAAATCGCTGTCCCATTATGCAGGATTATCTACTGGGGACTTTATTGGCCAATGATAATGTCAGGCATCATAAAGTGTTGACCCATCTTCAAGACACTATTTTTATTTACCCAACCTTAGAGATCGTCGATTGGTTTATGAGCTTCAAGCCTGATTTGAAATATAAAACAGGGAATTGGGGGCATAGAGAGTTCTTTGCTTTTCTTGCTGAATACTTTGAGGGAGAAAAATCACAAGGCCAAAGAGATCCACATGATTGGTCTCTTCGAGAAAAAAGCACGTGTTCTTGCGATGACTGCAAGATGCTTAATTATTTTCTAGAGGACCGAATTCAAAAAGCAGTTTGTTGGGCTTTAGCT
>Ga0214919_10003092_pt1 | contig 25559 bp, 28 predicted proteins | sample LL1503_MetaG_FD_177994 | JGI IMG/M metagenome (GOLD analysis project Ga0214919, IMG submission 177994) | Freshwater microbial communities from Lake Lanier, Atlanta, Georgia, United States - LL-1503 | ecosystem: Environmental > Aquatic > Freshwater > Lake | place: USA: Georgia | collected... | reverse complement strand
GCATAATCTGTGTTGCTATTTGCCATAAATATCACTCCTTCTAAGTTAAAATTTTACACCTTAGATATTACTATGGTGGTGACATTTCTATTTCAGCTAAGTGACATTTCTATTTCGGGTTGATATTTTCAGCAAAAATATCTAGATTAATCAAAATATATGTTACAATCCAAACAGCATCTTATTTTAATAAAGAGGAGAACTGAGTCATGAACATCGCTGAAATTAAACAGAGTGCATTTGCAATGCCACTTACCTCACCAAGCGCTCTGCAAATCGACTATAAATTTAAAAATCGTGAGTACTTGATTATTTCCTATGAAACTGACTATGATGCATTACAGGCTATAGTTCCTGAGCCATTAAAAGTTATTAGCAATGTAGTTAAATTTGAATTTATGAAAATGCCGGATGCGCATGGTTTTGGTAGCTTTACTGAAGCTGGTCAAGTAATTGAAGTCGAGTTTGAGGGTAAAGAAGGCACCTATTCCCACATGATGTTTTTAGATAATTTAGCACCAATTGCAGCTGGTCGCGAAATCTGGGGTTTCCCTAAGAAATACGCTAACCCTAAATTAGAAATTGATGTTGATACCATAGTTGGAACGCTAAAATATAATAGTGTGCCAGTAGCTACTGGTACTATGGGGTTTAAGTATTATTCCCTAGACAAGCAAAAAACTAAGGAAGGCTTAGAAAAAACGCCTAATTTCCTATTAAAAATTATTCCGCATGCTAATGGTAAGGACAAAAGCGTTTGCCAATTAGTTGAATATTTCCTTAAAGATGTTACCGTTCATGGTGCATGGACAGGTCCTGCTGCTTTGCAATTATTCGAGCATGCCCTAGCACCAGTTGCTAAGCTTCCTGTACGCAAAGTTATAAGTGGAACACATTTGGTCGCTGATCTCACACTGGGATTTGGTGAGGTTGTTTATGATTATTTAAAAGATTAATTTATTATGACATCTGCAAAAAAAGTATTAAATCGTGAAACTGCCACCCATATAAACCACACGACAGCTTCTAAAAAAAATCGTAAGATAATTTATGTCTTTCAAGGTGGTGGAGCTCTTGGTTCATTTCAGGTTGGTGGTGTAGAAGCACTATATGAACATGATTATCGTGCGGATATGGTTGTTGGTATTTCAATCGGTGGGATGAATGCTGCAATTGTCGCTGGTAATCCACCAGAAAAAAGGTTGGAAAAGCTAAAACAATTCTGGAACAAAATCACGGTTAGCATACCATTACCGAATTCCCCCTTTCCCGGAATGTCTAAAATTCATAATTATTTTGGCGCACAACACGCGCTACACTTAGGACAATCTGGTTTTTATAAGCCTAAGTTGCTTAGTCCTTGGTTACTTAGCCATGTAACACCTGATCAGTTAAGCTTTTATGACACATCACCGCTTCGAGAAACGCTAAATGAGGTTATTGATTTTGAATATCTTAATCAGGGACATGTCCGTCTTTGCCTTGGTGCAACTGAATTAGCTTCCGGAGATTTTGTCTTTTTTGATAACAGTAAAGAGAAAATTACTGTCGAGCATATTATGGCTTCAGGTGCTCTGCCTCCTGGATTTCCAGCAATTGAAATTGATGGGCGCTATTATGTTGATGGTGGGGTTTATGCCAATACTCCACTGTCTAAAGTTCTGGAAGAATTTGCGGATACTGAACATGATATCTGCAATGTGCTATGCTTTATGTTTGATTTATTCTCAGCATCAGGTCCATTACCACACACAATGGATGGTATGTTAGAGCGGATTAAGGATATTCAATATTCGTCACACTCTAAGCGCTCAAACGCAATTTACTCTACTGCACAAAATTTATCACATGCGATAAAATTCCTTGGTTCTAAACTACCCGCGGAAGTCAAACACGATCCTGATGTGAAAGCAGTTTTGAAATTGGGTAATGCTCATCGTTTGGATTTAGTCCATGTAATTTATCGCTCAAGAAAAGGCACTGAACTCAACAGTAAAGACTACAATTTTAGTGCTGAATCAGCTCACTTGCACTATCAGCAAGGTTATGAGATTACACAGAAGTTAATTGAATCCAAGCAGCATGAGTGGAGTAAACAACACAGTGATGGTATGACAATTTATACGATTAATGAGGATAAGCCAACTACAATAAATATTTAATCAGTACCCTGCTACAATTATTGTAATTAAGCCAAGGCTCGTGATTCATGATAAAATCACGGGCTAAATAATTTTTAGAGATTGAAATCGTTGTGGCTAGGGCAAAATTTATTAGTTTGTTATTGTGTGGATTATACTCCGTTGATTCATATGCTTGTGGTGCCGCTACACAATGGCTGTGTGAGATTGGACACGGGCTAGTTATGGCTGAAAGCGAAGGTAAAAATGGTTTAATGCTTAGTGGTTATGCTTACCACACTTCAATAACAGCTCATTGGCCAACTGGTGTTGCTGAACAAACTCCCGCAGACCCACAAGGTTTAAACGAAATACCTTATGGTGCCGGCTATGCCCGAACCTGGTATAATTATGACACCGATGAAGAATATACCTTATTTGCAATCGCTTTTTCCGATTCTTACTGGAAACCAGAAGCTCACGTAGGATACACCTACCAAAAATATCATTCAATCTTTGATAGCAACAACTGGAAATGGGGACTTGGCTATACACCAATGGTTTTAATCAAGCCCTCATGGTCGAATGATGCGCCAATTATTTTACCTGGGGTTGGGCTTACTTCCACCTTAAAATACAAAGATGTTGAATTAATGGCAACATGGGCAAATGTTATTTTTGTCAATGCTAAAATAACCTTCAATTAAAGATTATCTACTCGATTATTGTTTGTCATTTACTTGACTTTATTATACAATTAATGTAATGTACGTCACCAGTATTTTGAATGTATTTTAGAATATAAATAAACTAATAGATTTACGTTAGGTTTTGTAATATGATAGTGGAAAATAATTTAGTTAAATTGTTGGAATTGCTCGGTTTTGTTAATGAGTTAAATAAATATGTGAAATATTTTCCAATGCATGATTGTTATCTGAAAGTAGATTTTAATAGTAAGCTTATTGAGTACCCTGAAAACAATGGATTAATAATTAATGAACGCCAAACATGTAATTTTTCAAGTAATGAGAATTTTGTAGTTTTAGAATGTATTAATCGCTTATTGGAAAAAGGATATCAGCCAAAACATTTAGAATTAGAACCTAAGTGGAAGCTTGGACATGGTGCAAGCGGTGGTCGTGCTGATATTTTAGTTAAAGATTATAGTGATAAACCACTTTTGTTGATAGAATGTAAAACTTGGGGGCGAGAATTTGATAGAGCATGGAAAGATACACTTAATGATGGTGATCAGCTATTTAGTTATGCGCAGCAAATTGCGGATGTTAAATTTTTATGCCTTTATGCCAGTGAAATAGATAATAGTGAAGTAGTTTATCAAAGTAATATTATTGCTCATAAGGATAATGACGACTATTTAGAAACGAACCCGCAATTATTAAGTTTTAAAAATGTTAAGGATTTACGTCAACGCTTTGCCGTGTGGCGCGATACCTATCAGAAAGAGTTTATTACTCGCGGAATTTTTGAAGATAATATTCAGGCTTATCACATCGGCAAAGATAAGTATACGTTAGATGATTTAACCGTTATTTCGCGAAGTGTCGAGCAAAAACAATATCATAAATTTGCAACTATTTTGCGGCAATACAATGTGTCTGGACGAGAAAATGCCTTTGATATTCTGGTCAACTTATTTTTGTGTAAAATTGTTGATGAAAGCAAAAATGCGCATGATTTAAAATTTTACTGGAAAGGTACTGCCTACGATAGTTATTTTGATCTACAAGATCGCTTGCAGCAGCTTTATCAAATCGGAATGCGCGAATTTCTAGGCGAAGAAGTAACTTATATTGATAATGCCGCAATTGATAAGGCTTTTCGTTATGTTAAGCGCGACCCTAATGTCACTAAAAATACCATCAAAGATTATTTTCGTCAACTAAAATTCTTCACTAATTCTGATTTTGCTTTTCTTGATGTTCATAATGAGCGATTATTTTATCAAAATGCTAAAATCCTGCTTGACGTAGTTAAAATGTGGCAAGATTATCGGCTTAAATCAGAAACTCAAAATCAATTCTTGGGTGATATGTTTGAAGGCTTTCTTGATGCTGGAGTAAAGCAAAGCGAAGGACAATTTTTTACGCCTATGCCACTGGTACGCTTTATCATGTCAAGCCTACCGCTAGAAAACTTGATTAAAGACAGCCATACTACACCACGCTGTATTGATTATGCTTGTGGTGCTGGTCACTTTTTGACTGAGTTAGCGCAACAAATTACGCCATTCATTGAGAAATACCATAAAGGCGCTGCCCGCGATTATTATGCCGAGCTCTACGGTATTGAAAAAGAATACCGCTTATCTAAGGTTGCCAAAGTTTCAGCATTTATGTATGGGCAGGATGAAATCCAGATTATTTATGGTGACGCGCTGGCGCACCATACTAAACTAAAGCACAACTCTTTTCAGGTCTTAGTTGCCAATCCGCCATATAGTGTCAAGGGATTTTTGGAGACGCTATCTGAAGCCGACCGTGATAAATACTCATTAAGTGCGACAATCGCAAGTTTGGATACCTCTAATAGTATTGAAACATTTTTTATTGAACGCGCCAAGCAGCTATTGGCTGTGGGTGGAATTGCGGCAATAATCGTCCCCTCTTCGGTGTTATCCAATGGTGATGCTACTTACACTCAAGCGCGCGAAATTATGTTGCAATGGTTTGATATTGTAGCGATTGTTGAATTAGGTAGTGGAACCTTTGGAAAAACCGGAACCAATACCGTAACCTTATTCTTGCGTAAAAAAGAAGATAAACCCGCCGCGTGTGATTATTATCGCGAACGGGTTGAGGATTGGTTTAGTTTACATGCTGATGGAGTTAGTCCAGATGAAGAGCAGTATCAGGATGATTATCTGGTCAAACGTTATTGCCAGCATATTGGCATCAATATTGTCGATTATGTTTCACTATTAAAAGGTGAACCAAGTGCAATGCTACTCGATCAGGAAATGTTTTTTAGCTATCGTAAAGCCTTTGATAATTTAACTACTACTAAGAACCTACTTAAAAACCGAAGCTTTCGTGATAAAAGCGAAGCTGAACAACAAGCACAACTACAACGTAACTATATCCGCTATTGCCGTGAACAGGAGATGGAAAAGCTCTATTATTTTGTATTAAGTCAAAGCCAAAATAATCCGGTAGTGGTGGTAAAAGCACCTGCGGATAATAAAGAACAAAAACAGTTTCTTGGTTATGAATGGAGTAATGCTAAGGGTAACGAGGGAATTAAATTAATCCGCAATTCAGATAACCATCATGTTACACCATTATATGATGAAATTAACCGCTATAATCCACACAAAATCAACAACCTGATTCAAGCTAATTTTAAGGGTGAAACTGTTGCTGTGCCTGAAGAATTGTGTGACTATGCTACGATAGTGCCATTAGCGCAGATGCTTGATTTTAACCGTGTCGAATTTAACAAGCAAATTTCTTTAGCACTAAAAAGTGAAGCTTCGCTAACTAGTAAATATCCACTAGAGAAATTAGGTGATATTGAGGATGTAAAAATCAAAGGTGGCGATACTTTTCAAGAAAAATATCAAGGCGGAGTGAATAGCGCAGATATTCCATTCTTTAAGGTTTCTGATATGAATTTGCCAGAGAATCAAATAATAATGAATCAGGCCAATAATTATGTTTCAGAATTAATCATTAACACAGAATTGAAGGCAACAATATTTCCTAAAAATACGATTATATTTCCAAAGGTTGGACAAGCAATTCATACCAATAAAAAACGTATTTTAGTTAGTCGTGCTTGTTTTGATAATAATGTTATGGGGATTACACTTATACAAGAAAATCACTTATTGGCAATGTACCTATTTCATTATTTTATCCAAAGAGTAAATTTAACTGATATAGCTTCCAAAGCAAATCCACCATCAATTTCTGCCGAGAACTTAAAACAATTAAAAATTCCAGTGCCTCCGATGAATATTCAGAAGCTGATTATTGCCGAGTGCCAAGCCATCGATGATTTGGTATTCGCGGCACAAAACGAAGTTGTTAAAAATAGGCAAATAATTGAGAAGCTAATCAATGATATTAAAGCACCACAAATTGCGCTGGGTAAACTTTGCATAGGTAACCCACAGTACGGAGCAACCGAAAAGGCAATTGATGGTAATCCATCAATTGATATTCGTTACATTCGTATAACCGATATAAATGAAGATGGCGCATTAGATGATGATTTTAAAACTGCCTCAAATATTGATGCTAAATACTTATTGGATGATAATGATTTTCTTTTTGCCAGATCTGGTAATACGGTTGGGAAAACATTTTTATATCGCAATGCCATTGGAAAAGCACTATTTGCTGGATATTTAATTCGGTTTAAAATGGATCAGGAAAAGTTGTTACCAAAATTTCTAAAAACATTTACAACCACAAAGCGCTACTGGCTATGGATACGAGAAAACCAAACAGGATCATCTCAACCTAATATAAATGGGCAAATTTACTCTCAGCTTTTAGTCCCTGTACCTCCGCTTGAAGTTCAACAGCAACTTGTCAGCCAAATTGAAGTATTAGAAGTTGAAATTGCTGCAGCTCAGGCAATAATTGCTGCTGCACCCGCGCAAAAACAAGCCATCCTTCATAAATATCTGGATTAAGTTGTGATGCTCACGGTAAAATTAGGCATTAAAATTATTTGTATTAAAAGAAGATTTGATTAATATGCAAAAATTGCAGGTATTAAATAATATTAGCCCAAATATTGATGGTTATGAAAAGTTAGTTTCGTTTTATCAAACTAATAATAGCAAATTTTTGTCCACGATATCTGTATCTTTTAGAAATTGGTTTAGTGCTAATTTGTGTGCACCACTGGGCGCAATTTTAGATAAACTTGAGAAAGATGAGCTAGTCAGCGTGAAATTTATTGAGTTGCCCCACAAGATTCAAAATATACTCCAGCGCAATGAGTTTTTATCCTATTATGGTTTTGAACGACTTATAGATAGCAATCATACGGTCATTCGTTACTTAAAATTGCAACCAAGTGATAGTCGTTATTTTAATGATTATATAGCAAAATACTTGATTAATCATCATGAAATGCCAGATTTAAGTAGTGCATTGAAAAGGAAAATTACCGAATCTATTTATGAAATGTTTGTAAACGCACAAATTCATAGTAACACCGATTTTATTTATACCTGCGGACAATTTTTTCCGGCCAAACATTCGATTTGGTTTACGATTACAGATTTAGGTATCGGATTTAAAACCAGCGTGAACCAGCGTTTTGGCTCTAAATTGTCGTCAATTCAGGCGATACAATGGGCAATTCAAAATGGTCATACGACTAAGACCAAGATTTCTGGTGGGATTGGTTTAGCATTGCTAAAAGAGTTTATTAGTAAAAATTGCGGTACCATGCAAATTATTAGTGATAATGGTTTCTATAGCTTTTCTCATGGTGTAGAGAGTGTAAAGGAATTAGAGTTTGAGTTTCCTGGTACAATAATTACGATGGAGTTTAAAACCGATGATGAAAATTCATATAAGCTAGCGTCAGAAACTGTTGAACAGGGTATTTTTTAGGAATATGAAGATGGAACAAATCAGAATAAATATTTATAATACAATCGGCAATTCTTTTGCAATTGAAGCAGAAGATGGTGAAATAGTCTATAAACGGATTGAAAAAGCTTTTGATGAAATGAGGGTGGTAATACTTGATTTTCAAAACATTGAGATGCTAACTTCTGCGTTTCTCAACACATCAATTGGACAACTTTATGGGAAATACCCTTCTGAAATAATGAAAAGCAGCTTATCGGTTGAAAACATGCTGCCAGAAGATGTGATTTTACTAAAAAGAGTCGTAGAAACCGCAAAATTATTTTATAGTGATCCTGATCGATTGAAAAAGTCTATTGACGATATTTTAGGTGACTGATAATGGCAAATCGCTATAATAAAAATCAAATTAAAGAGTTGGGTGGTCGCTCAGTATTTATTGATACTAATGTATTGATTTATTTGTTCTGGAGCTCTAGTTCTAGTTGGGAAACTAAATATTCAACAATTTTTGGAGAGTTGTCAAAATTTAAGAATAAATTAGTAACAGATTTTACCGTTATTTCTGAGTTTATAAATAGAGCTACTCGCATGGAGTATAATAAATATTTACTACAGAACCACCTATCAGTATCAGAGTTTAAATATAAAGAAAGCTACCGGAGTAGCCAAAGTGGTAAAGATGCGATTGAAGATATTTACAATATTGTACAGCAAAAACTTCTACCCCGGATTGAACTAATCGGGAAAGTATTCACTCGAGATGAGTTACATCAATTCTTAGTAATAGATAGTTTGGATTTTAATGATAAGGCTATTTTAATGCTCTGTCGAGATAATGATTTAGTATTATTGACTAATGATAAAGACTTTGAGAATGCAGATGTGGATATTTTATCTGCTAATACTAAACTGCTTTGAGTTAAAATCTTATTTTGTTAAAATGTTAAGGTAAGCTTATGAGTGAATATCAATATTATGAATTTTGTAAGTTAGATAAACCGATCAGCAAAGAATGCCGCGATAAGATGAAAACCTTATCAAAGCGTGCCAAACTTAATACTCACGGTGTTCAATATACTTACAATTATGGCGATTTTAGTGGTAACAAAGCAGACTTGCTCGCGAAATATTTTGATGTGTTTTTCCATATCACTAATTTTGGTGATTTAGTGTTAATGTTTCGCTATGCTCCAAAAGAAATCAATTTTGATGTAATCAAGCCACATTTATTAAAATATGTTGTTGATTATAAACAAATTAATGGGCAAATTATTATTACGCTAACCGTCAATAACCAAAATGGTGGATTTGATGGTTGGTTAGAAGGTGAGGATCTTTTAGCGGGATTATTACCATTATATGATGAATTAAAAAATGGTAATGATCAGATATTGCAGATATTCCACACCATTCATCTGATTTATAATGAAGATAATCCAATGCTGATCAATGGAATGCTTGATTGTATCAAAAAGCCGCTATCTCCAGCACAGCAAGCATTGCTATCAACGATTGATTTAGATATATTTAATTGTTTAACGTAGGTTTTAAAAATATGAATAACTCAAAAAACGATGATTTTTATCAGAAATTTAAGAATATTTCAAAAGTAGCGCATAATTTTAGTATTTCAGCTGCGATTATGTCCATGTTGGAAACTAATACTGAGCTAAATGTTTTTGTCAAAGGAAATTTTGAGCTTGGAGTCAATTTTGCCACCCGAGCATGGAATTTAGCTCTCATTAATGATAGAGTGATTATTAGCTTGCTTCTTATGCCAATAGCTAAAGCATTAAAAGCACAAATTAAAAAACCACAAAAACAAGTTGAAGCAATGCTGTGGTCTCTTATTGAGCTAAAACAAAAACTATACCCAGATGTTTATCGTCTAATTGCCGATTACTCCACTAAACCCGATGCTAATGGCAATCCTTACTTGCGTGTTGTATCTGGTCAAGATGAAACTCCAGAGCATTTTACCGAAGTATCCAGAGCTCAATTATTTGGTGAGCAAAAATATGGCTGGGTTAGTAGTAAAAATTAAGGACTCCGTTTGAAGTGCCAGATGAAGCATTTATGGTGCTGGAATTAACTGATGGTTCTTTGCGCCAGATTAATGGTGTGGTGAATTATCCACAAGAATTTTGGGAAGGTGAATAATATGCTTACAATAACTAATGTACTTATGCCGGATGAAACGCGGCAGACAATAATCCGTGATTATCATGAGGATATTACGCTTGATGGCAGCGATTTGCTGGCGTTACCGGGTGCAATTGATCCGCATGTCCATTTTCGGGTACCCGGAATGGAGGATAAAGAAGATTGGCAGCATGCCTCCAAAGCAGCTTTAAAAGGCGGTGTGACGACGGTTTTTGATATGCCAAATACCAAACCAGCTACGACGACTCAAGAGCGTCTGCATAGTAAATTTGCGATAATTAATGCGCAATTAGCCGAAGTTAATTTGCCATTACGCTATAAACTATTTTTTGGCGCAGATAAAAATCAGTTCCATGAAATCGTCAAAGTTAAAGATGAAATCATTGGGCTAAAAGTCTTTATGGGTGCTTCAACGGGTGATTTACTAATGGATGATGAAGCATCATTGCATGCAATTTATGCGCTGGCAAAGGCTCACGGGCTGCTAATTGCCCTACATGCCGAAGATGAGCTGATTATTCGTGAAAATGCCGCCAAATATAGCAGTGAAACCGATTTTAAATACCATTCAATTATCCGGGCTCCAGAGGCTGCAGTTAAGGCAGTCGATCTGGTAATCAAATTAACTGAAATCTACGCTGTACCATCCTATATTTTACATGTCAGCACGGCTGGTGAGCTTGAGCTGGTAAAACAAGCTAAAGCGCGTGGTTTACCAGTTTATGTCGAAACTTGCCCACATTATCTATTTTTGGATGAGAGCATGTACCCTCAGCTTGAAGGACGTGCAAAAATGAATCCACCATTACGTAATAAAACTGATCAGGATATTTTATGGCGTGCGTTAAATGATGGGCTGATTGATACCATTGGTTCAGACCATGCTCCGCATAAACTGGGTGAAAAAGCGCAACCATTATGTAAATGCCCATCGGGTGTGCCAGGGATTGAAACAACACTGCCGCTAATGATTAGCGCGTGGAAAGGGGGTAAAGTTACCTTGGCGAAGATAATTGAGCTATTGCACACTAATCCACAGCGAATCTTTAAACTTGAGAGTAACGACGATTTAGTTTTGGTGGATATTGTCAATTACAGCACGCTTAGCGATGAACAAATGGCAAGCAAGTGCCAGTGGACGCCATTTGTTGGAATGAGTTTAACTGGTTTTCCGCGTTATGTATTTACGCAAAATCGCCTAATTGAATGCGCAAAACTATAAAAGTTAGTAGTAAATTATGTTGTCACTCTTTTGGGGGTAAGTCAGCGGTAGTAGTATAAGCAGCACTAGTGGGATTAAAATATCTGTCCAGAGTATTGCTCCCGCGTTACCCGGATTAAGATTACCACTAATGATAATCTGGTAAATATGCCCGCTGGCAGCACCCCAGAGGAATACTGTTGTGACGGTTACGACTGCAGCGCGATATGACCAGTTAGCAAAAGTAGCAATAATTCCGGCAACTCCGAGTGCCAGATTAGCTAAGGCGATTTCGAATTCAAATGGGCTGGGTTTCCAACCGATATTATTGGTAGTGATGGAGCTAAAAAAAGCATGCATAATGAAACCCCAGATGCCACCAAGACCAACCGCAAAAAAGAATAAACACGCAAAGAGTCGCTGATTAAATTTATTACGACTACTTAGTGCAATCAGTAATGATAAAATGCACATACATAATGGAAAGCTACTAATAACGAAATATATAACTTTGTCTAACATTATTTACTCCAGCGTTTTCAATATTTAGAAATGGGTGTCTCGTTAAGGTGTTATGGAGTTAGTATACACGATTATAGTGAGTAACTAAATCAAATTTATATAGGATATTATAAAAATGGTTGATTATTATGCTTAATTGCGGGAATAGTTTGTTGTAAAATGGTACGTTGTTAAAAAGGTTTGTAATGAGTCCACAGTTCCAAAGTAAAGTTTATCATTACTTATTGCCAATGATTGCTAAACTGCCCACGCATTGGCAAATTCGTCTTGCTTCATGGGGCAGACAAGAGTTTATGCATAATTTTATTCACCATCATCCCAAAGAAAGCATTATTCCTCACTCAAAGCATACTATAACCATGTGGGGAATTGAATTCCGCGCACCGCTAGCTAATTCGGCAGGTATGTTCAAAAATGGCGAAGGCTATGATACTGTTGCAAAATTAGGTGCTGGAGCATATATTGGAGGCACTAGTACCGCAAATTCACGTGTGGGTAATTTAAAGAATGGAATCTCATTACCATTTATTAGTTTGTATAATTCAAAAGCGGCAATTAATTTTCTCGGTTTACCTAATTTAGGCGATCAGGTTTTATCACAAATAAATATCACAAGCAATAAAATCAAAGGCTGCCCGATAGGCTGGAGTGTGATGCGTTCACCGGATTATGACGAAAGTGAGGGTTTAAGCAAGCTAATTGATAGCTTGTGGTTATATCATAATCATCCACAAATTGACTTTATTGAAATCAATGAGTCTTGCCCAAATATCAAAATCGGCGGCGGTAGCATCATTCCACGCCTGCAAATTATTGCTCAGGAATTTTTAGATAAGCGTACCCGTAAACTTCCGGTAGTGATAAAACTTTCTACTGATTTGAGTAATGAAGGTTTAGCACCAATTTTGGAAGAGCTCTTACGCCTAAATTTTGATGGAATCAACCTAGGAAATACCTCAATAGATTATGGATCAATTAAGCCTCAGCTTAACCTTAAAGATGAGCAACTATTTGATTACTTTACGCAAACTTTTGGTGGTGGAGTTAGTGGTTTACCTCTAAAAAGCAAATCATTGCAACTTTGCGCAGAAGCCGCTGATTTATTAAACAAATTTAAACCCAACCATGAGTTTCATATTATTCGTAGCGGTGGAATTGATAGTTTGGCAGATATAGGAGAATCACAGGCACACGGTGTCTCATTTAATCAATGGTATACCGGATTTTTCAATAGTTATGCCCGTGATGGTGATAAAGTATACAATAAGTTATTTACTTAAACCGCCGTAATTTTTTGGAACTGGTAATCCGCGTGCAGCGAGCATCGAATTAAGCTGTGCCGGATCATCGGTAATTATTCCATCTACGCCCCATTTGATTAGTTTATCAACTAAAACGGGATCAAACACCCCACCTGAATTTTCCGGCCATGTCCATACCACTACTTTCAGACCTAGCTTATGTGCTTCGTCAAGATCTTCTTTAGTTAAAGCTGTGTCCTGTGGCTCATAACAAGACCCACCGAGAGCTTTAATCATCTGTGGAATTGAGTTATTATAATTTTTCAATAATTTACCGCCACTCCACAGTCCCGCTTCTTTGCTATCTTTAGAATGCATCCGCTCGATATCATCGCCACCAACTAAAAAGGCTAACTTAACTTTAGGATTTAGTTTGTGTAACTCATATAATGGCTTCCAGTCAAAAGACTGAATTTCAGCACGATCAACTAAATTATTTTTAACTAAGATATCATTAACTTTTTTGGCAAACTCACGATCAGAAACTGTCCACTTCGGATGAGTGGGATCATTTTTAATTTCGATTTGGAAATTAACTTTTTTGTTAGTCGTATAATTAACATAGTCAATTATCTCTTGTAAAGTAGGCATCGGCGTGCCATTTACCGGATATTGTGCAGGGAAATATTTCGCATATGGACTATTCGGATTTAACATCCCAGCATCGTATTGTTGTAGTTGTGCTACCGTTAGATTTTTAACCAAGTATGGTTGAATATTTTTGTCAATTCCACCAGGCGCACTTTCTAGCTGTTTATAAAACTCTTGCTTGCTATTTGCCCAAAATTTACCATCTTTACGCAGAATGTCGGGATTAAGCCAAATGTCGTGATCAATTAAAACTATACCATCTTTGCTAATGCCAATATCCATATCAACCCAGTCTGTTCCTACGGCCAAACCAGTTTTATATCCTGGCAAAGTATTTTCAGGGGCAAAACTCCGTGCTCCACGATGGGCATAAACTTCAACATAAGATTCGTTACTTGCATGCGGAATTCCGGCAGTAATTGGATAATCATTAGCAAAACTCATTGCAGCAGCTACTCCTAAACCAAGACTTAAAAGAATTTTTCTCATATCTTTCCTTTTTTGAAAAAATTGACTAAATTTATAACTTAAATTAAAAAATCGTGATTCTTACCCGAACAGATATCGATGATATAAGCCTTAGCCTCTAATTTACTAAAAAAATAACGCGGCAGTTTATCTTCGATCTCATCTTTATAAATTATTTCAACCTCCGGATTGCCCAAGCCTTGCTCGTGCATTACCGTATAACGCTCTGAGGCTAACTTAAGTAACAACATTCGTCCATATTGTTTGACAATCAGGCTACGGATGCTGGAATTTTTATAATGATGGTATAAATAGGGAGCAATACCTTTGCGGTCTTCAACTTTTTTTGACTTGACAGTTTTACTACTCAAAAGATATTTGTCTCCATCATTTTAGCTTAAACAAAAAATAAGATCAACTTATAAACACCAGCTGAAATTAAAGCAGTAATTGGTAGGGTTAAGAACCATGCAGTAACCATTGAGCGTACCACAATCCAGTTGATGCCGCGCCCATTATAACCAGCACCCATAATCGAACCAGATGCGGCTTGAGTGGTACTAACTGGTAAGCCAAAATGAGAGGCTGCCAAAATCAAAGCTCCTGAACTTAGCTCTGCCGAGAATCCATTCGCTGGTTTTAGTTTGGCTAAACGGCTACTAAGCGTTTTAATAATTTTCATGCCTCCAGCTAGTGTTCCACCAGCCATAGCAATTGCACAGATAATAACTACCCAGCCAGGGATAGCATTAGTCGAGCTAACTAAGCCAAAACTAAATAAAGCTAATGTAATCACCGCCATAGTTTTTTGTGAATCATTTGAGCCATGGCTGAATGCAAGTAAGCTTGAAGAAAGAACTTGAATTTCGCGGATAAAATTATTCGTTTTGCGTGGATTGCTATTATTGCCTAGCAGCAGCGTGACTATCACCATAATGGTCAAGGCGATGAAGAAGGCAACAATTGGCGATAAAATCATTGGTAAAATTACTTTACTAAATAAACCCGACCATTTGATAGCACCCCAACTACCATTCACTAACACGCCACCAATTAGCGAGCCAATCAAAGCATGCGATGAGCTAGATGGAATTCCTAGCCACCAAGTGATTAAATTCCAGCTGATTGCGGATAATAATGCCGCCGCCAGTAAGGTATGAGTGATGAAACTCGAATCAAATAAACCACTGGTAATAGTTTTGGCTACCCCAGTACTGAAATACGCTCCGATAAAGTTAAATATCGCAGCAATAATAATCGCTTGATAAGGAGAAAGAGAACGAGTCGCAATCGGTGTTGCAACTACATTGGCGGTATCGTGAAATCCATTGATAAATTCAAAAGCTAATGCAATAATAATTAAGGCAACCAGAAAGAGGGATAAAGCCATGTTACATATCCTTGATAGAGATTTGCATTACCAAATCAGCGATTGAGGCACTGGTGTCAATTGCCGATTCAATACTTTTGTAAATTTCTTTTAATTTTAGGATAGTCATTGTATCATAATTTCCCGAATACATTTCTTTCATTGCACGACGCAAGTCTTCAATCCCATTTTCATCAAATTCATCGGTACGTTGCTCATCTTTACTGATCCGTTGATAGTTACCAGCTTTCAAAGCGTGCATAATATCAACCAGAACCTTAGTAATATTTTGTAGTGTAGTAGCACTACCAATCAGGCAGTCATCAGCTTTGATATCAATTGCATAAATCTGTAATTTAGAATTAGTTTTAACAATTCGTTTGGTCAATTTTAATAATAATACTGAAAGTTCTTGAATATCGCCACGATCTAGCGGCGTGATGAATTGATTATTTAGTTGCACCATAACTTTTTTCTCAATTTCGAGTGCTTTTTGTCTTTGTTGACGTAGTTCGCTGGATAGTTGAGTTTCAGTGGCTTTGTCTTTAGCACTAATGATATTGGCAAAAATATTTGCAGTTTGATGAACGTTTTCTGCACCCTCAACAAAGAGATTGAAGAAGATTTCGCCGCGGGCTGGAATAATTGCTCTAATGATTTTTCGTAACATATATAACCCCCTAATTAATATTAATTGTAAGTATAGGACGGATTATATTAGTTATTACAAAACAATGTCAAAAATTTGCTAATTGTAAAATATTTTTACAATAATTACATATATTACAGTCTATTATTCCACAGATTATACAATATTTGTTGCACAAACTTATTTAGATTGATTTAATTCCAGAGAACTTTCCAAGATAATCGTAACTGGTCCATCATTAATTAATTCAATCTGCATATCTGCAGCAAAGACTCCGCTTTCAACATTAAGTCCAAGCCGTTTAAGTTCGCTAATAAAAAACTGATATAGCTCATTGGCAAACTCTGGGCGGGCTGCTGCAGTAAATGAAGGTCGGTTGCCATTAGCGGCATCCGCATAGAGCGTAAATTGCGAAATAGCCAGCACTGCACCATTACAATCAGCAAGCGCAAGATTCATTTTACCAGCCGCATCATTAAAAATACGTAGTTTAGTAATTTTCTGAGCCAACCAGCTAGCATCTTTTTTGCTGTCGCTATGAGTAATACCCACAAATATCAGTAAGCCTTGTTCGATTTTGCCAACAATCTTATTATCTACGCTTACACTAGCAGAACTTACACGTTGAATTAATAATTTCATAGGATTAGTCTTGCAGCAATTTAATTAGCTTCTTATCATCAGCACTAGCCGACTTAAGCTGATTAGCGCCGCGAGTAACGTTGAAAATGCTGACATTTAGACTGGAGGCAATTTCACGCTGCGGCTTTTTACCATGAATTAGCTCAGCAAGAATCATATAGCGCGCGGCGATCTTTTCTCGTTCAGCAGGTGTAAGCGTTAATTCAAAAAATTTAGCCAAGTCCGCAGCAGAGTTAATCGTGTTACAATTTTCAATAAAATTATTCCAAGCAGAGTCATTTTTCATAATATACCAAGTAAACAGTTATTAATATTAGACTTCTTATATAAATAGTTATTTCGTTCTTAGATTGGGAGTAAACTCTTTGAAAAGCGAAATGTACGCAAAGTACATGAACACCAAAAAAGTATTTACGACGACGTATAAGGACTAAAAAAACAGCTTATGCAAGAAATTTATTCCGTAATAATACGTAATAATACCATTATTTGCTTATATAATAGAGAAGAAACGGACAAAAAAATAGCAGCCACTGAAGGCTGCTCAATTCTAGGGGAAACTTACACCTGATTAGCTAGCTTGTCTTAAAAAGGTTGGTCAAAATCTAAGCGATTCGTAATAAGCTAGAGAGGAAAACATGCTACTGATAAAACCTTAAAAATAAAACTGGCTAGCTAATACTTTGGTGTAAGTACGTAATCATACCGTAATTTAATCGCAGAATGCAACAATTCCATAAAATTTATTTTGATTATAAATCAATGAGATAACCATGATAGCACTGTTATTGTTAGTTATAAGCTGTTGTTGAACAACGAAATATCTTGACTTATTACCAATAAGTTGCATGGTGATTGTGAGGTAATTTAAAAGAAATATATTTATGTTAGGAAATAAAATAGTTATTAATTTTGTTATAATCGCTGAATAAATTTTTAGTGGAGGTATTATGGATCACGATTTTTGGCATCAAAAGTGGAAAAATAATGATATAGGTTTTCATCGTGAGGAAATTAATGCGTTTCTACAAAAGCACTACCCTTTAAATCAATTACCATCCACGCCTAAAGTATTTGTTCCACTTTGTGGTAAGAGCATTGACATGTTGTGGCTTAATCAGCACGGTGCTCAAATTATTGGTTGTGAACTAAGTTTACTTGCCTGCCAACAATTTTTCGCTGAAAATAACCTGAGTGCGGAAAGCTTTAAAAGTGCTGACTTTAGCCACTTAAAGCATAACTCAATTGAGTTGCTAAGCGGTGACTTCTTTAAGCTAAGTTTATCTGAATTAGGACAGATTGATTTTTGTTATGATCGAGCCGCTCTCGTGGCATTACCGCCAAAATTAAGAATACAGTATGCACAAAAAATGGCAGAATTATTACCGAGAGGGGCATTATACTTATTAATCACATATAATTATGCTGAAAATAGCAAAATTGGTCCTCCATTTAGCGTGGATAGTAATGAGGTGATTAATTTGTTTGGTGATAATTTCACCATAACCTTTTTAGAGCAACAAGCTGAAGCTCCAAATAATCTTCCAGCGCTTGCAAAACAAAGTATCACTCAGATCATTAATCAAGTACATATATTAAAACGAAAGTAAAGGTGATTAAATGAAAAGATATATAGCAAGTTTAATATTAAGTATAGCTTTGGCTTCATGCGCAACTAACCCCAATAAGCTTGAAAACCAAGTAAAAAGTTTAGGTAAGCCGGGTGATGTAGAAATTAGCAATTTAACTAAAACTCATGATCGGGTAACTGGAAATATCATTGTACGCTGGGATTTTACTGCAACCGGTAATAAACCAGAGCAAGTGTACTGGCGCTGTGATTATTTGGATGCTAATGGATTTACCGTGGGTGAGCCTGAGCGCTACGTTGAAGCAACTATCTATCCAGAACAGCCAAGCTCGCAAAGCTGTAGTTACCCATCGCAGCAAGTAGTTGATTTTAGAATCAGCTTTCAAAATATTGCTACCAATATGACTATTTATCATTGATGCGCCGATGAAAAATATTATAATCTTAATGATGTTGATCTCGTTTGGTTCAATTGGTGCGGTATTTTTTACCCCGGGGTTACCTGAAATCGCGCGATATTTTGCAATCAGCAACTCTACTGCAGGTATGACTGTTACCTGGTATTTGATAGGCTACACTTTTGCACAATTACTCTATGGACCAATGGTGCATAGCTTAGGTAGCAGAAACACAATTATTATTTGTGGCATACTAGCATTAATTGGCTCGGCATTATCAATTTTTGCGGGTCTCCACCATTCATTTGCGCTACTATTATTAGCCCGCGCAATTATGGCATTAGGTGCCGGAGGGGGACTTAAAATGGCGTTTACGCTAAGCTCACATTTATATACTAAAAATGAATCCGCACGGGTAATTTCACTACTTACGATGGCATTTGCGATTATGCCGGGCCTTGGTGTATTTATCGGTGGAATTCTAGTCAATAACTTTGGCTGGATTAGTTCTTTCTATCTAATGGTAGTATATAGCGTAGTTATTATTTTGGTGAGCTTTTTATTACCAGAAATGTATTCAAAAACTGAGCGTCATAAATTTCACTTTAGCGAAATGCTAACTAGTTATGGGCGAATGTTTAGTAGCCGTGCGGTGATTAGCGGTGGTTTACTCTTAGGTGTTTGTAGCGGTTTAGTTTATGCTTTTGCGGCATTAGCACCGTTTATTGCAATTGAGATGATGGGTATTACGCCTAATGCTTACGGTTCTTATAATCTGATTCCGGTAATCGGAGTTGTTGGTGGTGCCTTAAGTTCTAATTATTGCGGTAAATTTTGGCAACCGCATAAGTCGTTGAAATTTGGTTTGCTTATTATTAGTTGTGGCATTATTCTCTTGTTATTAGGGCTGTCGCTATGGCATAACGCACCACTCATATTGTTTATGCCTATGATTATTATTTATTTTGGTTCTGGTTTTGTTTATGGAAATACAACAGCTTTAGCATTACATAGTACAGAAGATAAAAGCAATGCTTCAGCTGTAGTGAGTTTCTTAAATATGGCGTCATCTTGTTTATTGGTATTGGTTTTGGGTACCATACAAATTCAGAATGCATTGATTCTGCCATTGATTTATATCGCCTTGGTATTTTTAGGCGTAATCTGGTATCGGGTTTTGCTTAAATCGACCTAACTATAGATATTATTGACATTTGGGAATAATATGACAAATTATAAAAATATTGCGATCATTGGTCGGCGTAATTCCGAACATTTAGTTGCACAAGTTACTAAGCTCGCACAATGGCTACAAGACTTTGGTTGTCGCGCTTATTTAGACTCTAGCGTCGCTGATGACTTTTATTGCCCGGGCTACCGCTGTGGAGTATTAAGCGATTGGGTTGATGAAATTGATCTGGCGATTATCGTTGGTGGCGATGGAACTATGCTCTCAGCTGGACGGCAAGTTGTAAATTATGGGATTCCATTAGTTGGGATTAACCAAGGTCGCTTAGGATTTATGACTGATATTGCAATTAGTGAAATGCTGACAGTTATCAAAGATATGCTAGTTAACCATGCCTATATTAAGGAAGAACGGAGCTTGTTGCAAGCTAAGGTGTTGCGTGGTAACCAAGTTATCTATGATTCACTGGCGTTAAATGATATTGTAATCTCCCGCGGTGATATTGGTAGCATGATCGAGTTTGAAATGAGTATTAGTGGTGAGTTTGTCCATGCCCAAAAATCAGATGGCGTAATTTTTTCCACACCAACAGGCTCAACAGCCTATTCTTTAGCTGCTGGTGGTCCGATTTTACACCCTCATTCAAAAGTATTTTCGATTGTGCCGATTTGCCCGCAATCAATGTCTAATCGTCCAATTGTAGTCTGTGATGAAGTAGTGATAGAATTAACAATTATTAAAGACAATACGACTATTTTACACTATGATGGGCAGGAGTATTGTAACTTAGCCTATAATGATAAAATCATAATTCAAAAAGCTGAACGTCCATTACATTTGCTGCACCCAACAAATTATAATTACTATAATACCTTACGCAATAAACTGGATTGGGCTAAACGAGTATCTTAATATAAATATACTGAAGCAGATTCGAAATACTGGTAGGCGAGGAGCTTAGCAACGACCAAGTCAGATGAATATGTTTTAGTATCCACGGAGTTTTTATGTTACTAAACTTACAAATAAAAGATTTTTTACTGATTGAACAACTTGAACTAGATTTTTTTTCTGGTTTAACGGTTATAACCGGAGAAACCGGAAGTGGTAAGTCAATAATAATTGATGCCCTGATGTTAATTTTTGGTGCGAAGGCTGGAACCGATTTAATTCGTAGCGGGCAAACACAAGCATCTTTTAGCGCCGGCTTTCAGGTGGATAATCAAAAAGTCCAAGAATGGTTACAAGAGCGTGGATTTATTGGTGATGATCAAGAAAATCTGATTATTTGCAGGCGCGTAATTGACATAAACGGACGTTCAAAAGCATATATCAACAGCCAAACCGTCACTCTTGGCACACTCAAAGAATTAGGCGAAATGTTGCTGGACATTCATACGCAGCATGCTTCTATTGCGCTACTCAAGCCAGATACGCAGCGCGCGCTTTTGGATCAATTTGCTGGTGCTAGTGATTTAGTGTTAAAACTTGGGGAACTCTACCGTAAAGTTAATCAATTAAGTAACAAACTCTCCCAAGCACGTGAATTTAGTCAAGATTTGATTCTCAAACAAGAAATTTTGGATGAGAAAATACATGAATTAGAAGCACTCGGTCTAGCTGAAGAAGAGTGGGAAACATTATTATTAGAACAAAAACAGCTCGCTAATGCCAATTTTGTTTTACAGGAATTAGGTTTTGTTACCGATTTAATTAATGGAGAAACTAATTCCTTAACTGATTTATCTGCTACTATGAGTAATAAACTAGTTAAAATCAGTGAATACTTACCGAATGCAGATCAGGTGATAAAATTAACTGAAAGCATTGAAGCCGAAATCAGCGAACTGGAGCATGAACTCAATTTAGTGGCGAATAAGATTGAGGTAAATCCCGAACAGCTAGCGATAGTCGATGGTAGGATCGATGAAATTTACTCTTTAGCCCGTAAATACCGAATCATGCCCGAAGAAATTTTGCCGCAACTAGCTCGTTGGCAGCAAGAATTAAGCAAATTGGTACAAGATACTGATCTGGCAGCATTAGCGCTAGAACTAAAGCAAGCAGAAGATGACTATTTAGCTACCGCGGAACAAGTTTCACAAAAAAGGAAAGCAGCAGCAGTCGTACTCAGCACCAAAGTTACTGGTTTATTGCATAGTCTGGCGATTAGCGGTGAATTTAAGGTACAGCTAAGCCCAAATGAAAACTGGACTGCAAATGGTATTGATAATATTCAATACCTAGTTTGCTTTAATCAGGGTATGACTTTGCAACCACTCAACAAGGTTGCCTCTGGTGGTGAATTATCGCGAGTAGCTCTGGCTTTATATGTTACCTTAAGCATTAATAATCCACCAGAACTTATTGTTTTTGATGAAATTGACGTTGGAATCGGTGGTGGAGTTGCCGAAGTCGTGGGAACATTACTCCGTCAGTTAGGCATATCAAAACAAGTAATTTGTATTACGCATCAACCACAAGCGGCATGTTGTGGCGATCAACATATTTTAGTCCAGAAGCAATCTACTCAAGGGCAAACTCAGGCTACAATTGAGTATATTTCTGAAGCAGAACGCATTGGCGAAATCGCACGGATGCTCGGTGGAATTAATATCACCACTACCACCACCAGCCACGCTCAGGAGATGTTAAGTGGCACACTTAGAATAAAGTAATAAGATTTGTAATGCTAAATTAGGCATTGCAAACTGTTTTTAAGTATAGTGATATATGAACATTCATGAAAACAGTAAGTTACTACTCTACACTGTACTTTTTGGAGTACTATGGACCAAGGCAGCGTCATTGCTTTGTATGCCTTTTTTAACCCTATATCTTTTTAAGCATACTCAATTATCAATTACTTCAATCGGACTAGTGGTTGGACTTCAGCCATTAGCACTATGTTTTGGTAGTGTAATTGGTGGATATATTTCAGATAATTTTAAACGCCACATTATTTTAATGCTTTCCCTATTCATAAGTTCTTTGGTTTATTTAGGATTTTATTTTACAGCAAAGTATCTTATACTTATCCCGCAAATGATTGCTTTTGCAATATTAAGTTTATTGAATGGGTTCTGTAGTGCGTTATTTTCACCTACATCACGAGCTATCATTAGTGAAACGGCTCAAAATGCTAAAGAAAATGTAAAATTTCTGCATTTACGTTATATGGCACTAAATTTGGGCGCTGCTCTTGGGCCATTAGTTGGTGCGTATGCTGGGATAGCAGGAAATATACAAGCATTCTTGATAACATCATTACTTTATTTCTCTTATATGATTATACTAATCTTTACTTTTAGAAATTACAGCTCAGAAAAGGCGATACCAAATAATAACGGAATAACTGGATTTGTTGCAGCATTAAAAGAACTGTTAAAAAATCGTTTATTTATTACTTTATTGCTTAGCCTTACTATTTTTAATATTTTGTACGTTCAATTATCTAGCAACTTAGCGCTAGTGATTAATAAAAGTGTTATTGATGGTACAATTTTCTTTTCTTGGATGCTGAGTTTAAACGCCATTCTAGTAGTTGTATTACAACCCATAATTTATTTTGTTATTAAAAATCGCAATCAATACCTAGTAATTGCTTGTGGATTTTCAATAATGATAGTCTGCAGTTTTTTATTAATATTTTTGCCGATAGGTAAATTATCAATAATATTCTTTGTTGTCAGCTTAACCATCGCCGAACTACTCATCTTTCCTACTAGCAGTATATTAGTCGCTGAGATTACACCAGAAAAGACACGCGGAACAGCATTTGGAGCAATTGATCTTGAATATCTTGGAAGCGCTGTTGGTCCAGCAACAGGTGGGTTGTTAATCCAATATTTTGCAATAAATGGATTTTTTATTGGAATGTTTTTAATTTCATGCTTGTGTCTTATAACTTATTTACCGTGTCTTAATTTACGCAACAAATCTCAGCACCATCTGTAAACTGAGAAAATCAAAGATATAAATTTGTATTACCATCAAGCAATGCTAGGGGATTGCTAATCTACGAGTTTAATTAAAGCATTAATAAGCAATTATAATTACTTTGCTTCAGTATGCATTATGGTAATACCCTCATTGTTTTGTTTCCTAATTTTGCATAGCTTACTCCATTTTTGCGAATACACAAAAGTATGTATTCAGCAATAAATTAAGCTAACCATGAATTAGATTTGACAGGAGCACTTGTAATAGTGCATAATCACTATCTCATCAATCGCGGGGTGGAGCAGCTTGGTAGCTCGTCGGGCTCATAACCCGAAGGTCGTTGGTTCAAATCCAGCCCCCGCAACCAATTAAATCAAACACTTACACAATAAATACTACATCAAAAAAATTTACATCTCACCCTATTCTCACCGGCGAATTTTTAATCAAATAGAAACATTCAAGCAAGTCTTGAAATATAAAGGTTAAGCTCCATTATTCCTGAACTTTAATGTTAGGAGTAGTAAATGGGAAGAACCAAACATATCACCAAAGAAGAACGCTTTACCATTCAGGTTGGACTGGAAAGCGGTCGTAAAATCAGTGCAATCGCAAAAGAACTAAATCGCAGCAAAAGCTGCATATTTAAAGAAATCTTTATTATTTCATCCAAATCAATTACATTAGCATTGGCAAATAATAAATGTCCCTGAAAATAGATATGTTGTTTTGCATTTTTACACTTTAATTTTTAATCCACAACATTCATAAATTTTATCCTCAGTTTATCAATTCCTTGGTGCTAACATGATGATAGCCATGCCAAACAATGCAATTCCAGCACCAACCATATCCCAGATGGTCGGGCGTATCCCATCAACTAGCCATAGCCAGACTATAGCCACACCAATATAAACACCGCCATAAGCTGCATATATTCGCCCTGCTGCCGTCGGGTGCAAAGATAACAACCAAGCAAACAAAGCCAGTGATAATGCTGCAGGAATAAGTAATAACGAACTTTTACCTTGGTTTAACCAAAGGTAGGGTAGATAACATCCGACTATTTCGGCTATTGCCGTGATAATAAATAAAGTTAACGTCTTCACAATGATAGACCATCCAAATAAAAAACCACCGATCATAAATCAGTGGTTATAAATTAACACGCTGGCTTGTGTGGTACTAACTGGATTACCAAATCATAACCTATAGCCTCGGCATAACGACGTAATGTCGCAATACTTGGAGCATGCTTGCTCTTACCACCACCATTCTCTAAGCGACTAATTGCTGATTTACTGGTATGCATTAATTGCGCTACCTCGTCCTGCGTTTTACCAGCTTCAAGCCTCGCACGTAACAACGCAAATTCAGGTTGTAAACGTTCGTACTCAGCTCTAACTTCTGGGTTTTGTAACATTTTTTCAATCATCTCTTCATGTGTCATCATTTCGCTTTTACCTCATTCATTCGCTTAATAGCTAAATTTAAATCTTGCTTTGGTGTTTTATCAGTCTTTTTGACAAAGCTATGTAACATTACCACTTTTCTATCAATGACAGTGCAATAAAACACTCTTGCTATACCCTCAGCTCCCTTTAAACGTAACTCAAATAAACCACTACCCATAGCTTTAGTGTGTGGCATACCTAAATTAGTCCCGTACTCCATTATTAATTTAGTATAGTGAGCATATTTAGATTGTAACGTTATTGGTAAGTTCATTATATCAGCTTGTATTTTGCATCCGCAGAAATCAGGTGCACCAAGAGGCAATCTCTTGAGCTACCATCTCATTTGGACTTTTAAACCCAAATTTCTCTCTCGG
>Ga0214919_10003091_pt1 | contig 25559 bp, 28 predicted proteins | sample LL1503_MetaG_FD_177994 | JGI IMG/M metagenome (GOLD analysis project Ga0214919, IMG submission 177994) | Freshwater microbial communities from Lake Lanier, Atlanta, Georgia, United States - LL-1503 | ecosystem: Environmental > Aquatic > Freshwater > Lake | place: USA: Georgia | collected... | reverse complement strand
AGACCTATCGCACTAAGGGTATCTGGCTACTCTAAAGGTCGCAATGTAACGTTAGACCGTCTCGCCTAAACTACTACAAGCAATCTACTCTCTTAAACAGTAGGTTCCTTCCGCGAACATTAGCGTTTGACCCAGTAATTGGGTATTTCTCGTCAGTCGAGAACTCTCGATATAGCTCAAAGCTATGAGCTTCAAAAAAACCAAACAGCTCCTGCTCATTGAAGACCCATAACGGAATTCCACGTGGTATTTGTCTTGCACAGAAGGTCCGAGAATTAGTCGTCAGTGGAGTTCTTCCTAGGAAAATATAGCCGGTGGCAGCAGCGCAAATTGCCTCAAGTTTTTCTTTCCACTTTTCGGCATACTGAAGTGATGATCCGATATGTATAAGATCGTAATTATCAGATAGACAGTCGTCACTTGTATGCCATTTAATGTTTGGCTGCTTCTTACGGCCAATTTTGACGGCCTCTTCCATTTCCTTGCAATGGTAGTCGAAAGAAATTTCTGAAAACAGCGTATGACTAAGCAGGTAATACTGGCCCAAGGCACCCCCGTAATCTAATACCTTAAGATTGTTATTTCCTCTTGCAGCTTTCGCTACAGAATAGGCATAAGACATATAGAGGTTGGAGTAGGAAACATTATTACGACTTAGAGGGTTAGGATCATCGAAATTAAACCCTAACGAGCCTTTGTCTGAAAGTTTGCTAATGACAGCATCCCAAGCAGTGATTTTTTGTACAAATAGTGATCCATCGTTCCAATCTAAAGTCACATCGGTCGGCCAGGATGGCCCCATATTTCGTAACCCCCCCCAAGAAGCAACCCCGGTCTCCTTAGGAAGCCATAAAGAGATACAACAATTGGTGGTGCGAGTTGCCGCAAAAAAAATTTCAGATTAATTACCATCTTGAGATGAATATTAAAACTGATAACCTACAAAACAGTAGCTGATGCTCCTGCTTAAATTGTTGCAACTGCCGCCGCAATAAGTATTTTTTCATAATTTCTCTAAGTATGATTTGTGTAAACTATTATTTACTAAGATGAGTATGTCTTGCCTTAATTAAAACACCTAATTGAAAATTCTAGGGTTAAAGATTTTGTCCGACTTACAACTTTAGACTTTCATTGACTTTTTATGAGGAAATACTTATGTTTACTTTCCACTGTTTTAGTTACAGTGGATTTCTTTGCATTCTCTTGATTTGCGAGAATTTCTGCACCTGTAGCCATAAAATTACCCCTATAAAAGTTTTTTTTAGCACTTATTGCTAGTAATTTTAATATAGGAGTGATATAAAAAATATTAATTAAATCAATGGTTTATGTAAATTTTAACTTTACATATCCTCAGTCCAAATAGGCGGAATAGGCTATATTTCTGGGGTGTAACACTTTAGAATTAATTTTTATTTTTTATTGAAGAAATTTATGGATTGAGAAAGTTTTAGTTAAAATCTTTCATTAAGATCCTTAACGACTTAAACCCTAATCCTGATGATAAAATTAGTTTCATGACTATCCTTGTAACAGGCGCTGCAGGATTTATTGGCTCTAATTTCGTATTAGATTGGTTAACTCAATCAAAAGAAGATGTAATTTCTTTAGATTTATTAACCTATGCAGGGAACTTAGAAAATCTATCTTCATTAAATCAAAATCCGCATCATCATTTTGTTAAAGGCAATATTGGGGATCGTGATTTAGTCTCTAGTCTCTTAAAAAAATATCAGATAAGAGCGGTTGTAAATTTTGCGGCAGAAAGTCATGTGGATCGTTCGATTCATGGGCCCGGAGATTTTATCGAAACCAATATCGTTGGTACGTACAATCTTCTTGAGTCGGTTAGAAGTTATTGGAGTGATCTTGATGAGGCTACAAAAAAATCATTTAAATTTTTACATGTATCAACCGATGAAGTTTATGGATCTTTAAATGACAAAGTCCCAGCTTTTACTGAAAATCATCCATATGAACCTAATAGTCCTTACAGTGCGAGTAAAGCTGCAAGTGATCATTTAGTAAGAGCTTGGTTTCATACTTATAATTTACCTGTGTTAACGACCAATTGCTCAAATAACTATGGACCTTATCATTTTCCAGAAAAATTGATTCCTTTATGTATCTTGAATGCATTAAACTCCAAACCCTTACCCATGTATGGTGATGGCAAACAAATTCGTGATTGGCTTTATGTGAAAGATCATTGCAGTGCAATTCGTGAAGTTTTAAATAAAGGCAAAATTGGTGAAACTTATAACGTGGGTGGTTGGAATGAAAAAACAAATCTAGAAGTAGTTGAAAATTTATGCGCTATTTTGGATGAATTAAAACCTAAAGTAGATGGATCAAAATACGAAAATCAAATTACATATGTTAAAGATAGGCCAGGCCATGATCGACGTTACGCCATTGATGCTTCGAAATTAGAGCGTGAATTAGGCTGGAAGCCTAAAGAAACTTTTGAGACGGGACTTCGCAAAACAGTTTTATGGTATTTAGAAAATGAAACGTGGGTCAATCATGTGGTGTCAGGCGAATATCAACACTGGGTTCAAAAGCAGTATTCATGAAAATCTTACTCACGGGTAAAAATGGCCAAGTAGGATTTGCATTACATAAAAAACTGATGTCATTGGGAGAGGTTATTGCGACTGGTCGGCATGAGCTCGATTTAGGAAGCCCTGAAGCAATTAGAGTCTTTATCAACAAAATCAAACCTGACATTATTATCAATCCCGCTGCTTATACCCAAGTTGACAAGGCCGAATCTGAAATGTCATTAGCCCATCAAATCAATGCGATTGCACCTCAAATATTAGCTGAAAAAGCATCTCAACTTAATATTCCTATCATTCATTTTTCAACCGACTATGTATTTGATGGGTTAAAAAATGAACCATATGTAGAAACCGATCAAACCAATCCTCAGTCAGTTTATGGTCAAACGAAATGGAAGGGTGAAGAAGCCGTTCGTAATCACAAGAAACATATCATTTTAAGAACAAGCTGGGTATTTAGTAGTCATGGGCAAAATTTTTTAAAAACGATACTTAAACTTGCTCAAGAAAAAACTTCTTTGAATGTGGTGAGTAATCAACAAGGCACACCCACTTCAAGCGATGTATTGGCTAAAGTGACTTACAACATCGTCAAAACTGTTTTAAATGATTCTAACTTCAAAGATTTTGGCACTTATCATCTGACATCAACGGGTGATACTGATTGGTATCGTTATGCATGCTTCATCGTTGATGAAGCAGTAGGTTTAGGCTTTAAAACTTCGATGACATCTAAAGATATCAAACCAATTTCAAGTGATGCATATTCCACATTAGCCAGACGCCCTATGAATTCGAGGCTTAATATCACAAAAATTAAAAAAATCTTCATGCTAGAATTGCCTCATTGGGAAGAGGAAGTTAAACGCACATTGAAGGAACTGATTCATTAAATGACGCAAATTAAAAACAATAGAAAAGGTTTGATTCTAGCTGGCGGTTTAGGCACACGCCTTTACCCTCTGACACAGTCGATCTCGAAGCAGTTACTACCTGTCTATGATAAACCTATGATATATTACTCCTTAAGTACTTTAATGTTAGCAGGCATCAGGGATATTTTACTGATTTCGACACCTCAAGATATTCCTCGTTTTGAAGCTTTATTAAAAGATGGAAATAAGTGGGGGATTGATATTCAATATTGTGTGCAAAGCTCACCCGATGGTTTAGCGCAAGCGTTTATTTTAGGCGAATCGTTTATTGGCAATCATCATTCGACATTAGTTTTGGGCGACAATATTTTTTATGGCCATGACTTTAGTCAACTTCTTTCTAATGCAAAAAATAGAGAAGAGGGAGCTACTATTTTCACTTATCATGTGCGAGATCCTGAACGTTATGGTGTCGCTGAATTTGATGGAAAAAATAAAGTCGTTTCTCTCGAAGAAAAACCCATTACACCTAAATCTAATTATGCAGTGACGGGGCTTTATTTTTACGATCAAGATGTGGTAACAATGGCAAAAAGCTTAAAGCCATCAAAAAGAAATGAGCTTGAAATTACCGACCTTAATCGACTCTATTTAAATCAAAATCAATTGTATGTCGAAGTGATGGGGCGAGGGTATGCATGGTTAGATACGGGAACTCATGACTCCCTTTTGGAGGCAAGTCAATTTATTGCAACAATTGAAAACCGACAAGGACTGAAAATTTCATGTCCAGAAGAAATTGCATATCGTAATGGATGGATTAATGCCGATCAACTCCAAGAAATAGCTCAATCATTAATGAAAAGTGGCTACGGCAGCTATCTAAATTCTTTATTAATTTAATGCAATTTAAATCCCTTAGTATCCCGGATGTTTTTTTATTGGAGCCAACAATTCACAATGATTCGCGCGGATATTTTTTTGAGAGTTTTAAGCAGTCTGAATTTAATGAAGCTATAAAAAATGAAATATTGTTTGCTCAAGATAATCATTCTAAATCTATGAAGGGTGTTTTAAGGGGCCTTCATTATCAATTGCCACCAAAGTCTCAAGGGAAACTAGTTAGGGTAATTAGTGGTGAAATTTTTGATGTGGCCGTAGATTTAAGAAAATCCTCTCAGACTTTCGGTATGTGGGTCGGAAACATATTAACTTCTGAAAATAAAAGACAAGTTTGGATTCCAGAAGGTTTTGCACATGGCTTTCTAACATTATCAGAGTCTGCAGAAGTAATTTATAAAACAACCGATGTGTATAGTCCAAAAAATGAACATTGTTTAAAATGGAATGACGCAAGGTTAGCTATTCAATGGCCAGATATTTCTAAAATTATCATTTCCCCAAAAGACCAATTAGGCAAACCTCTAGATCAAAGTGAATTGTTTAACTAAGGCATTTTGATGTATTAATATTATTTAATAAAATCTATTACTATAGATATAGGTTTTCCTCCTGCTCGATTGTCATGAGGTGCAGCTCTTAAAACAAACATTTCATTGTCAGGAATAGGGTCACAAAAAAATTTTTCTTTATCTTCAAAGTATTGATAAAAAATTATATTTTTACATGATTTAATTGAAGATTTATTAATTAATTCATTAAGTTTATCGTATGTCGGAAACCAAAGATGTGAACCACCATTTTCTGAATTGAGCACCCTAAGTCCCGGCATATTTTTATCGTATATTACTGAGCTTCCACTACTAAGATCAGCTAGAATATTTCCCTCGTAATCAAAAACACAGTCACCAAGTAAAGCTGGTGAATTGTAATCAGGAAGACTCAGGCGGAATATGCCATTTGGCTTTAGAACCCTGAATATATCATCAAAGACAATTGGCAGTTTCTCTAAATGAATATGCTCAAAAACATCTTGTGACTGAATTTTTTCAATGGAGTTATCTTTCCAAGGCAGTCTAGAGAGGGCATTGTGCCATACATCCTTCTTGAAAAGCGGAATTAAAGTTAAACCAATAAATTTGTCAATATTAAATTGCTTTTCGTAAGGGTAAATATTTCCATAGTAAAGATATACATTTGACATTCTTATATGAGCCGAGGGGTATTTTAGGTATTTGTATGCCAAGATTAAATTTTTATATAAAGCTTTAATTACTTTAATAATAAAAGGTGGAATTATATTTTTTAAGAAATTATTCATAATATAAAAGTTTTGCATCAAAGCTAAATTTTAATTCTTAGCCCTAGATTTAATAAGTAGCTTTTGAATCGAAGCTAAACTCTGAAAATTTTCTGGAATTATATCGGCTCCATCTATTGAGATGTTGAATTCTTTATCTAACTCAGTGACAAGATTAATTATATCGAATGAATCGAGGATTCCGTCATCAATAAAATTACTACTAGCAAAAAAATCAAATTCCGGTCTTATCGAATTCAGTATTATTGCAATTTTATTTACCATTTTTTTCTTTCATAATTAAAACAAAGTTATGTATCTTTTCTGGAACAAATCCATAGTGCTCATATATTTTAATTGCATTTGTATTATGTTCAGCAACCCATAATATTAATCTTCTTGTGTCTTTGTTTAAACCAAGGAAGTCTTTCATTAATTTCGTACCCACTCCTAAATTTCTATACTTTGGAAGAACAAACCAATATCTCAAAATTGCCGTTTTATTTTTCTTATTATACAAGAGAAAACCTTTTAAGCTTTTGTCTTCTGAGATTGATAGAAGAGCATTGCCAGATTTAATAAGGTTAGAAATTTCAGATTTATTCGGTATTTGATCGATGATGTTATCAAAATTATTTTTAAGTAAAAAAATAATATCTTCGGTGTATTGCTCATACGAAACGTTCTGGATGCTACTATTTACCGATAATGCTGATAAGTTAATTTTAGACATTCTAAATAATTTACATTCGATACAAAATCCTATATGTTTAAGTTTGTTAGTGATTTTTTCTAAATGATGAATTGTACCAAAAATATCAATTACTATTTTAGATGAAAATTTTTTAGTAAATTTTTTTAAATCATTATACAAAGCATCTTCAGATCGAGCTATGTAATATAGATGATAATAATCAAAACTTTTTCGTAATAAAAAAGTAGATCTCTCTGTTTCGAAATAAAATAATTGATTTGTTGCAATCCATTTACCAATCTTTTCATTCTCTATAGGTAGATTCGTGATTAATGAATTACTAACACCTTTTATTTTGCTTATAAAATTTCTTATTTCATCAAAATTTACAATAGTTTTCATTTGCATTTTTGAGTTTGGGTTCTCAATATAATTACTCATGATTATAATCTTATTATCAAAAGAGATTATAATTAAGCTTAAAATTTTCTAAAAATTGAATATGCTTGCAGATTTAACTATAAATCCAAAAAAAATTGAGATCTCTATTAGAGTTGACGAGAATAACAAAATTGGTTCTGGTCACATCAATAGGTGCATTGCTCTAGCTTCAATTCTAAAAGATAAATTTGAAGTGGTTTTCTATATATATTCAGCGAGCATGATCTCACTCAATACAATTAAAAAAGATTTCAATCTTGTGATAATTGAAAATAATAATAATTTTATTTCTCAAATTGATGCATATAGAATTGTGATTTTGGATGGATATCATTTTACAAGCTCTCTCCAGAAAAAAATCAAACAAAAAAATTGCTTATTGGTTTCAATAGATGAAAGATTAAATATTCAATATTTTGCTGATGTAATAATTTCATACAGTCCTCAAATAAAGTCTATTTCATTCAAAAAAATGAAATGGACTAAATGTTATCTTGGGTTTAAGTATTTATTTCTTAAAAATGATTTTTTAGTTGAAAGCAAGAAACAAAAGCTTACAGACTCTAAACTATAAAAATCTGTTTTAATTTCATTCGGCGGTGCAGACAAAGAAAATCTTTCAACAGCGGTAGTAAAAATTCTTTTAAATTTAAATATTATAGACAGTATTTTTATATTAGTTGGCCCTTGTAATATTAATTCATTTCATGAATTTTATTCTAACTCAACTGTAAAGTTAATTTATTCTGCTGATGCGAGAAAAATTATTAAAATTGCTAATAAATCATTGTTTGCAATTACCTCTCCTAGCACGATCATGCTTGAACTTTTTGCCGTCGGCTTACCAATTATTTCAGGGTATTCGAATAAAAGACAAATTGACGCATTAAATTTCTTAGCCCAAAGAGGACTTCTACATTCTGTAGGATATTTTTATAATAAAAACGTCGCATCTAATTTAATGAATGCAATTAAATTATCTTTATCTAACCCATCTAAATATATTAAAAAACAAAAATTAATTTTTAAGAATCAAGAGAGAGATATAGTTTCAATTTTTGAGAGGCTTTCTTGTGACTTATAACTTTACAAGTTTTGTTGATTTAGATATCAATCAAATAAATGAAGTGTTTGAATTGAGAAATAAATCATATGTGAAGGAACAAATGAAGAATCCTTCATATATCTCTTATCAGGCCCACATAAGTTTTATAAAGTCTCTTCAAAGTAATAAATATTCAAAATACTTTTTAGTGCAGAAGGAAACAAAAAAGAAATCTCTAAGAACGGTAGGAGTTTACTCCATAACATCAATCAATACTGAAGGTGCCGAAGGTGGCTTTTATATTACTGAATATGCAATAAACAATAGCTTGTCAATCGAGTTTATCTATTTTTCATTAAAATTCGTTTTTGAAAATTTTAGTATCAATAAAATTTATGGAAATATGCTAGTATCAAACAGAAAAGCTTTAAGATTGAATAATTTTTTTGAATTTGATGTGTTAAATAAAAATTTTTTTGAAGGTAAAGAATATTTACATTCTGAGCTTACTAAGGATAAATGGTTAAATCAAGTAGCAAATAGATCTGATATCATCTATTTATTAAAATTTACTGCAAATCAATAATGCTATGAAGAATAAACATAGAGTTATAGACTTTTTTCAGGATTCAGTTAATGAGAATCCAAAAAAAGTTGCGGTTATTTATGGTAAAAAAAGTATTAATTTTGAGGATTTAAATCTTAAGTCAAAAGAAATTGCAGCTGCAATTTTATCTAAAACTAAATCTTGTAATACCCCTGTTGCAATTTTTATTCCTAAGTCTATAAATAATGTTGCTTGTGTATTAGGCATTTCTTACTCAAGAAATATTTATATGAATTTAGATACTAAGTTACCTTTCGATAGGATAAAGGCAATTCTTGATAACGTCCAGCCATCAATAATCTTAACAGACTCAGAAAATATCTCTTTTTTTAGTAGCCACTACTTTATACATTTTAATATCATTAATGTTGACATTCTACCTTCAGAGAACTTACCTCTCGAAAAATTATATAAGAGTACAGATACTATAGATACTGACCCTTATTGCATAATTAATACTTCTGGTTCAACAGGAACTCCTAAAGCTGTTGTTTTAAACAATTTAAGTTTTTTGGATTTTGCAAATTGGTCTATAAATAAATTCAATATTCTCGATGATGAGGTTATCGGGTCCTTATCCCCAACCTCTTTTGATATTTTTTCCTATGAAATACTTTTGTTAATATTCAGATCATCCACGATAGTAATACTTCAAGAAACCGACGCTGCTTTTCCTGTAAGACTTATTACGGCCTTAAAAAAACATAAAGTAACATTCATTTTTTGGGTTCCAACAATTATGGTTAATATTGCAAATTTTGATTTGCTCAAAAATATAAGCCTTCCAAATCTTAAAAAAATTTTTTTTGCTGGGGAGGTTTTTCCAACCGCAAAATTTAATTATTGGTACGATAGTTTACCCAATACTTTATTTGTAAATCTTTATGGCCCGATTGAAATTACACTTGACTGTACATATTTTATAATTAATTCAAAAATCAATGATTCCGAGCCAATACCCATCGGATATCCCTGTGAAAATACAGACATTTTAGTTCTTGATGATAAGGACAATTTAGTTCGTCAAGGGGAGGTCGGTGAGTTATGCGTTAGAGGATCATCGTTGGCGCTTGGTTATTTTAATGATTTTCATAGGACATCTGAAGCTTTCGTCCAAAATCCACTAAATACAAAATACCCCGAGCTTATATACAGAACTGGAGATCTTGTTCTTTATAATATCAAAAATCAATTAGTTTACAAAGGCAGAAAAGATAGTTTAATCAAACATTTAGGGTATAGAATCGAGCTTGGAGAAATTGAGCATGTGGTAGTGAATGATATGAAAATTTGTTTAAATGCTTGTGCTCTATATAACGAAAAAATTAAAGAAATTACATTGCTTTATGAAAATGATTCTATTATTCAGCCTAAAATTTTTATAGAAAAATTAAGCAAAAAAATACCAAAGTATATGATACCTCGAAAGTATATAAAAATTCAGGCCTTGCCTATGAATAATAATGGGAAGGTTAATAGAATTGAATTAAGGAAATTTTTAACATAACCGCTTAAAATCTTTTTATTTTGTTAGATATGAAAGTAGAATTCAATGTTTCTAAAATTTAGCGGTAAGAAAATAAGTGGAATTTTAAATGTAATTCCAAAAAATGAAGTTTTTTTTGATGACGAAATTGAAAATTATAATTTTTCAAGAGAGCAGTCTCTTAAATTAAAAAGTATTATGGGGTATGAAAAAAAAAGAATAGCTGATCCAGGTGTTTGTATTTCAGATCTTGCTTTATTTGGATTAGATTATTTATTTGAAAAAAATCTTTTAGATAAAAATGACATTGACGCAATTATAGTTGTAACACAGACCCCAGATTTTATAATGCCACCCACAAGCAATTATATTCAGGGGGCTTTAGGCTTGAGTCACGACGTTTACTGCTTAGACATTAATCAAGGATGTGCAGGGTTCCTTGTTGGACTCTTTGAGGCGTATACACTCCTTTCGCAAGATTCAATCAGTAAGGTTGTTCTTATCAACGCAGATATCTTGAGTAGAAAGGTTTCGATTCGAGATAGAAATAGCAATCCCTTAATAGGCGATGCAGCATCAATAACAATTGTAGAAAATTCGAAGGATTCACAACCTATTTTTGCAAGCATTAGAAATGATGGGGCTTTATACGATTCTTTGATTATTCCTGCTGGCGGTATGAAAATGCCTATTGATAATGAGACTTCTAAAATAAGTCAGGATGAATCCGGAAATTATAGAAGTTTAAATAATCTTGTTATGAAGGGGGATAGCGTTTTTAACTTTGTTATGACCAGAGTTCCCTCTATGATCGATGAAATTCTGGATTACTCGGGCAAATCTAAAGATGAGATCGATTATTTCTTATTTCATCAGCCTAATAAGTTTATGTTATCGAAGTTAGCAGCTAAGATCGGTATCAGTAAAGATAAAATGCCGTCAAATATAGTGGAAAATTTCGGAAACTCAAGTGGCGCGTCAATACCAACTGTTATATCATATAACTTATCAGATAAACTTTATAATAATTCTTTATTGTGCTGCTTGGCAGGATTTGGCGTAGGTTTAACGTGGGCATCTCAAGTTTTAAATATTGGACCACTATCTTTTAACCATATAGTAGAGTTTTGATATGAATAAATTAATTGAGCAATTAAAAAAAATTCTTGAGGTTGATTCTATTGATACTAAAAAAAAATTGACTGAATTTCAGGAATGGGATTCGCTATCAAGCCTAACAGTCTTGGCCATGCTCGATAGTGATTTTGGTTTAACTTTAACTAATAGTGATCTTAGAAATTTTGCAAGCATAGAGTCTTTAATTGCGTACATAGATGAACATAAAAAAAAGTGAATATGTATTAATTACTGGATCAACATCAGATATTGGTTCAGCCATATGCCATTTAATTTCTAAGCATTCTAATATCCTTATACATGCCAGGGACAGATCTAAAGCTTTAGAGTTGCAAAAGAAAATAATATCGAAATATGATATAAAAATTTGGATTCACGATTTTCATAATACGACTGGCATAGAAAGCTCTTTAGGAAAATTTCTAGAGTCTGAAAGTATTCTAATTTCTTCACTTATTCACTGTTCTGCTACGTTAAAGATTTTGCCAATAAAAAATTTCAGAATTGATTATTATGAAGAAATTTTTAAAGTTAATTTTTTTAGTTCGATAGAAATTTTAAAAGTAATCTTGAAAAAATCAAATTTACAATCCATGAAAAGCGTTCTTTATATCTCCGCTTTATATAGTAAATTCGGAAGCAAGGGGAATTCAATTTATGCGGCCTCTAAAGGAGCGATTGATTCCTTCATTAAGTCTCTTGCTATAGAGGTTGCTCCAGTTAGAGTAAATTCAATTTTGCCTGGCGCTATAGAAACTCAAATGACCAAACACTTTTTCGAGGATCCAAAATTTGTAAACAATTTTAATAGTAGATATTTGTTAGGAAGAGGCTTTCCTGAAGATGTAGCAGAGTTAGTTGATTTTCTAATTTCTGAAAAAGCGAAATGGATTACAGGCCAATCTATTTTAATAGATGGGGGCGCTTCAATTTGCCTAACCTAGAAAAAATAAACCTTTTTAAAAATTCAAATGGGTATGTATCAAATTTGGATATCTTAAATGTTTTAATCAAGTTAAAGGCAGACCAAGCTGATATATTATATATTCACTCAGCTCTTAATTTTGGTTTACCTAATCCCGAGCTTTCCCGAAAAAATATTCTAGAAATTATTTACGAGGTTTTTTTAAGTTTAAATGTTAGAAATTTAATTTTTCCTACATACACATTTAGTTTTTGTAATAACCAATTTTACTCTAAAAATGAAACCCAATCTAAAATGGGTTTGCTCAATGAATTTGTAAGAGCACTAAATGAATCAGTAAGATCAGTCGATCCTTTAATGTCAAATGTCTTGAGTGGTAAAGATTTAAATTTGGTTCTGGATATCGGGAAAAGTTCGGTCGGAAATAAATCAACTTTTGATAATATCCATAAATCAAATTTAGAAACTAAGTTTTTATTTTTCGGACCCAAGATCGGTGATTGTTTTACTTACATGCATTATATTGAGTTTGATCAAAATGTACCTTATAGATATATAAAAGAATTCACTGGTGAAATTATAAATGATGGGACTAGATTTGTTGATACTTATGAATTGTTTGTTAGATACGACAATGTTTTTCCTAATGATGGCTCCTATATATATGAAAATTTTTTATGTGAAAATAATTTTGCTTTGTCGGAGCAATTGGGAAATAGTTTTATTAAAATAATTGATAAGAACATTGCTTATCAGCAATATCTTAATTTTTTAAGCATTTCTCCTAATTTTTTCATTAAAGATATATTTGACCCACAAGATTTATCTAAAAATACCACGAATTTTTATGTAAAGGATATGGTGGCTTTGTGAGTAAGGCGCTCAGGAAAATGAAGGAAAACTCAGTTTTTTTTATAGCCGAAATGTCGGGTAACCATAATCAGTCTTTCGATAATGCAATAAACTTAGTAGAAGAGGCTTCAAAAACAGGAGCGTCAGCTATAAAACTCCAAACATATACCGCCGATACCTTAACTATGAAAAAGGCTTATCAGATTACAAGTTCAAAATCTTTGTGGAAAGGGTATGATTTGTATGACCTTTATTCAAAAGCTTCAACGCCTTGGGAATGGCATAAAGAAATTTTTCTTTATGCCAAAAAAAAAGGATTGGTTTGTTTTTCTACCCCTTTCGATGAGTCCTCAGTTGATTTTTTAGAGGATCTAAATAACCCTATTTACAAGATATCTTCTTTTGAGGTTAATCATTACCCACTTTTGAAATATATAGCCAAAACTAAAAAACCTGTAATTATGTCTACCGGAGCCTCGATGCTTTCTGAAATTTATGAAGCCGTCTCTATTCTTAGAAATAATGGCTGCAATGATCTCACTCTCTTGAAATGCACAAGCAATTACCCAGCTAAGCCTAAGGACGCAAATTTATTGACACTTGCTAATATGAAAAGTTTATTTAATTGTAATGTTGGTCTTTCGGATCATACACCAGGTATAGGTGTTTCAGTTGCTGCAGTTGCTTTAGGAGCTTCGGTAATTGAAAAGCATTTTTGTTTGTCTAGAAAGCTTGGGGGCGTAGATTCTAAATTCTCTTTAGAGCCTGATGAATTTAAAGCTTTAGTTAATGAAGGTCGCAGAGCTTTTGCTGCTATTGGAAAAATTAAATATTTAAATGATGTAGATGTAAAAAAATACCAAAATGGTAAGCGTTCAATTTATATTGCTAAAGATATAAAAAAAGGTCAAAAATTTACCAAATTTAATTTGAGAATTATCAGGCCCGGCTTTGGAATTCATCCAAGAGAATGGGAGGATATTTTAGGTAAAAAAGCCAAAAAAGACTTAAAGTCTGGGACTCCTATGAATTATTGTGATTTTACTGATGTTGATTAACTAAGGACGAAGTTAAATATTGTAATGACAAAATCTTCAATAACTCCCGTTATTCTTTGTGGGGGATCTGGAACCAGACTTTGGCCGCTATCTCGAGAGTCATTCCCAAAACAATTCTTTAATCTTTATGGCGAAGGAACTTTATTTCAACAAGCCGTAACTAGACTCAAAGACTTTCAATCTAACTCGTTTTCCTTAAATAATCCCATTGTAGTATGTAATGAAGAGCATCGCTTCTTAGTTTTAGATCAACTTAAACAATCAATGAAAGGCGGTTTGGATTTAATTTTAGAGCCAGAAGCTAAAAATACTGCACCAGCATTAACACTCGCCGCCCTTCAGGCAATAAGTAAAAATCAAGACCCTATATTAATTGTTATGCCAGCAGATCAAGTAATTCAGGAAAAGCTAAGATTTTATGATGTAATTAAGCGTTGTATAAAATTGGCAGATAAAAATTACATAATTACCTTAGGCTTAAAACCTAACCGCCCTGATACTGGATTTGGGTATATAAAACAAAAAGGCAATGCAGGAAAATATCTTGAGTTTGATGTTGATGCATTCCATGAAAAACCAAATCTTAATACTGCAAAAAAGTATTTAGCTGATGGAAGTTATCTTTGGAACAGCGGAATTTTTATTATTAAAGCTAGTGTTTGGATATCAGCATTGACTAAATTTAGAGTCGATATTATAGAAAACACAAAAAAATCATTTGATATGAAAATTTTTGATAATGACTTTATCCGTCCAAATAAGGAATTATTTAAAAAAGTCCATAATGATTCTATCGACTACGCCGTCATGGAAAAGGCGGTAGGAATTCTAAAAATTAAAGTTGTACCTTTAGATTTTGGCTGGGATGACTTAGGTTCGTGGGAGGCGATGTGGAAATTAAATGCGAAGGATTCTCAAGGCAATGTCTCAATCGGTGATTGTATTAATTATAAAACAAGAGACTCATTAACATTTAGTAATAATCGACTTTTAGTGACATGTGGACTTAAAGATATGATTATAATTGAAACCGCCGACTCTGTTCTTGTCTCAAACAAGAAACAAAGTCAGAATGTGAAATTAATTGTTGAGCAGCTTAAGTTAAAAAATAAAAAAGAGGCGAGTCTACATCGTAAAGTATTGCGACCCTGGGGCTGGTTTGATGTCCTGGATGAAGGTTATGGGTTTAAAGTAAAAAGAATTCAAGTTAATCCAAGCGCATGTCTTAGCTTGCAGAGACATTCAATGCGCGCTGAGCATTGGATAGTCGTAAAAGGAATTGCAAAAGTTATTCGCGGTCAAGACATTCTTACTTTAAATATTAATGAATCAACTTACATACCAATAAATGAAATACATCAACTTTGCAATCCAGGCAAAGATATTTTAGAGATTATTGAAGTTCAATCTGGATTATATTTGGGTGAAGATGATATTGATCGGATAGAAGACGGATATGGAAGGGCATTAAGTAAATGAATAAAATTGCACTGATAACGGGAATTACAGGTCAAGATGGCGCGTATTTAGCAGAATTTTTATTAAATAAAGGGTATATTGTTCATGGAATTAAAAGACGTACATCATTATTTAATACCGACAGAATTGATCATTTATATCAAGATCCTCACGTAGATAATCAGAAGTTTATTCTACATTACGGAGATCTTACAGATTCATCTAATTTAATTAGAATCATTCAAAAAGTTCAGCCAGATGAAATTTATAATTTAGCTGCTATGAGTCATGTAGCTGTTAGTTTCGAGATGCCTGAATATACAGCTAATATTGATGGCATAGGAACCCTTCGTATTTTAGAAGCCATTCGAACGCTTAGTATGCAAGATAAAACTAAGTTTTATCAGGCGTCAAGCTCAGAACTTTATGGTTTAGTAAAAGAAACGCCACAATCTGAAACCACACCTTTTTATCCACGAAGTCCATACGCGGTTGCTAAACTTTACGCTTATTGGATTACGGTTAATTATAGAGAGGCTTTTAATATATACGCCTGCAATGGTATCTTGTTTAATCATGAATCACCTTTAAGGGGTGAAACATTTGTTACTCGAAAAATTACAAGAGCGTTGGCTAGAATAAAACTTGGAATGCAAGATTGTCTTTATTTGGGAAATCTTAACTCTCTAAGAGATTGGGGACATGCCAAAGATTATGTTGAAGCGCAGTGGTTGATATTACAACAAAAAACTCCAGAAGATTTTATAATTGCAACTGGGAATCAATATAGTGTGCGTGATTTTATCAACGTTGCAGCAAAAGAACTTGAAATGGAAGTGAAATGGGAGGGTTCCGGTGTCAAAGAAAAAGGGTATTTAAACAATTCTACAAAAGCAATTGTCTCTGTTGACTCGCGCTATTTTAGACCAACAGAGGTGGATTCATTGTTAGGTAATCCAAAGAAAGCAAGAGAAAAATTATCATGGACACCAAAAATTAGTTTTGAGCAGCTTGTCTCAGAAATGGTTCAAGAGGATTACAAATTAGCCCAAAGAGATTTGCTAATTAAAAAGAGCGGATTCAAGGCTATGGATTATTACGAATAGCTTTTAGTTAGTACAATTAAAAAGTAGAAAATTTTAGTGAATATTAATTCCAAAATATATGTAGCTGGACATAAAGGACTTGTTGGGTCAGCCTTAGTTCGCGAATTAGAAAACAATGGATATTTAAATATTGCTAAACGAACTCATGATGACCTTGATTTAACAAACCAAAGCGATGTAAATAATTTTTTTAAAGAAGAGAAACCAGAATTTGTTTTTTTGGCAGCAGCTAAAGTAGGCGGTATTTACGCTAATACTTCCTACCCTGCAGAATTTATTTTTTCGAATCTTGCTATACAAACTAATATTATTCATCAATCTTATTTATCTGGCGTTAAAAGGCTTTTATTTTTGGGGTCAAGTTGTATATACCCTAGAGACTGTATGCAGCCAATCAAGGAGGAGTATTTGCTTACAGGACCTCTAGAAAATACTAATAAGCCTTATGCCTTAGCTAAAATCGCAGGCATGGAGATGTGCCAAAGTTATAACCGACAATACAAAACGAAATATCTTACAGTTATGCCAACAAATTTATATGGCCCAGGCGATAATTATGATTTAGAAAATAGTCATGTAATCCCAGGCCTGATTAGGAAATTTCATGAAGCTAAAGTTAATAAGATTGATAAAGTTTTTTTATGGGGAACTGGTAAACCAAAAAGAGAATTTCTTCATGTTGATGATTTAGCAAAGGCTTGCTTTTTTTTAATGTCTTTAGAAGATAGCCTGTTTGACAGTTACGTCAATCCCATTAATGAAGATCATAATGTGCCTTTCTTTAATGTAGGAAGTGGCGAAGAGTTAACGATAGAAGATTTAGCTAAATTAATTAAACTAATTATTGGTTTTGATGGAAAAATTATTTTTGACTCAACTAAGCCAAATGGAACAATGAAAAAGCTCTTAGACTCAAGACGCATTAATGAGCTTGGATGGAAACCTTATATAAAAATAAAAGAAGGTCTTCAGTTAGTTTATAGAGATCTGATCGCAAATAATAATCTCTTTATTGAAAAATAGTGAAAAAAAATCAAAATATTGCTATTTTAATTTCTAGGCTTTGGAGTCACTTTAAGCCAAATCGACGCAAACAAATTTTACCAATAATAATTTTAACTTTACTTTCCTCATTTGCAGAGGTTTTAAGTATTGGAATAATCCTGCCTTTTCTCGCTTTTTTAAGTTCCCCAGAAAAATTTTTTACTTACCCTTTAGGTAAATATTTGTTTGAATTTTTAGGATCAAAAAATTTAACAGATTTTGCTCCTATTTTTATTATTTTTTTTATTCTTACCGTTATAGTTACATCAGCTTTACGCTTACTTTTACTGTACGTAAACACTCGATTTTCATTTTCAGTAGGTAGTGATTTGAGTATTGAGATGTATCGTCGAACAATTTATCAGCCTTACATTATCCACTCTTCCAGAAATAGCAGTGAAATTATTAATGCGATATTAGGAAAATCGGTTGGTGTTATTTCTAGCATTATTTTACCTATTCTAACTTTTGTAACTTCAAGCGTATTAATTTTAGCAATTTTGGGTACTTTTTTCGTAATTAACCCCCAAGTTACTATAGAAATTTTAGCTTTCTTTATTATTTTTTATGGCGTTTCGATCTATCTCACGCGAAAAAAATTATTTTTAAATAGCCAAAAAATGGCAAATGACTCTAGTTTTTTAATTAAACATCTTCAAGAAAGTTTTGGAGGTATTCGGGATATATTAATTGATAATTCCCAAGAAATGTACTGCAAGATTTTCAAAAATAAAGACTTAAGGCTGAGAACTGCTCAGGGAAATAGTCTCTTTTTAGCGGCATGCCCCAGGTACATCCTTGAAACTTTAATTATGGTTTTTATTGCTCTATTTGTTTATTTCATGTTATCTAAAGGTGAAAATTTAAATAAAGTCATTCCTATAATCGGAGTTTTTTTGATTAGTGCCCAACGTTTACTTCCTTTATTGCAGCAAATTTTTTCTTGCTGGGCAAGTATTCAAGGTGGCCGTGTTTCGCTTGCCGATGCATTAAGCCTCCTTGATCAAAAATTGCCAATTGATTTCTATAAAAAGAACATTCAAGCTCTACCATTTAAAAAAAATATAATCTTAAAGAATATACATTTTCGCTATCATGCGAATTCGTCTTTTGTTTTAAAAGATATCAATCTAAAAATTACTCGGGGCAGTAGGGTTGGTATCATTGGCACTACGGGAGCAGGAAAAAGTACTTTGATTAATATTATTATGGGATTAATAATTCCGACAAAGGGTTCATTAAGTATTGATAACAAAGCAATTAAAACTTCAAATCAAAATTCCTGGAGGAAGCATATAGCTCATGTTCCACAAGATATTTTCTTAGCTGATAGTACAATTGAAGAAAATATAGCTTTTGGTGAAGTGCCCAATGAAATTAACCACGAAAAAGTTAGGCTTGCAGCTAAGCAGGCACATCTCTCCCATACAATCGAAGCTTGGCCTGAAAAATATAAAACATTAGTGGGTGAGCGAGGTATTCGTCTATCTGGAGGTCAGCGTCAGCGTGTAGCCATTGCAAGAGCTCTTTATAAAAATGCGGATGTAATTGTTTTTGACGAAGCAACAAGCGCTTTAGATACCAAAACTGAGACCGCCGTTATTAAATCGATTGAAAATCTTAACAAAAACATTACTTTATTTATTGTGGCTCACCGCTTAAGCACTTTAAGAAAATGTACACATTTGATAGAAATTGAAGATATGACAATAAAAAAAGTTAAAATAGTTAAATAATGCAATTAAAAATAAGGCGCTTTTTATGTTAACCAATTCATCCATTCTGATTACAGGTGGCACAGGCTCATTTGGCCATAAATTTGTGCCTATGACTTTAGAAAAATATAACCCTAAGCGTTTAATAATATATTCTCGTGATGAAATGAAGCAGTGGGAGATGGCTAAATTGTTCCCTAATGACAATAGAGTACGCTTTTTTATCGGTGATGTGCGCGATAAAGACCGTCTTACAAGGGCTTTAAATGGCATTGATTATGTTGTTCATGCGGCAGCTACTAAAATTGTCCCTACCGCAGAATATAATCCATTCGAATGCATTAAAACTAACGTAATGGGTGCAATGAATCTTATTGATGCTTGTATTGACAATCAAGTTAAACGAGTAATTTCCTTGTCTACCGACAAAGCAAGCAGCCCAATTAATTTATACGGGGCAACTAAACTTACTTCAGACAAATTATTTATTGCTGGAAATTCATATACTGGCAATAGCGAAACTTGTTTTTCTGTTGTGCGATATGGAAATGTAATGGGTTCACGGGGCTCTGTAATTCCTTTTTTTCTTAAAGAGGCGGTTAAAGGTGTTTTACCTATTACCGACAAACGAATGACTCGTTTTATGATTACGCTAGAACAGGGCGTTGAGTTGATTTGGCATGCTTTTGAAGATATGGTGGGCGGGGAGATTTACGTTAAAAAAATTCCTTCAATGATGGTGACCGATATAGCGCTTGCAATAGACCCTAAAGCCTCTCATAATTTCATTGGCATTCGACCTGGCGAAAAATTACATGAACAAATGATAGGCTCTGAAGACGCTCCTTATACATATGAATATGATGATCACTTTAAAGTGCTGCCTAATATTTATAATTGGAGTAAAGATCCAGCAAGAATTAATAATGGAAAGTTAGTCAATCCGGATTTTACTTATGCTTCTGATAATAATAAAGAATGGATGAGTATAGATACCCTTAAAAAGTGGTTAAAAAACATCACAACTATCTAAGTAAATTTTAATGAATATTATTCCATACGGTCGTCAAGATATAAATCAGGATGATATCGATGCCGTTATAAGTGTTTTAAAGTCTGATTTTCTTACGCAAGGGAATCTCGTTCCCAAATTTTCAGAAGTTGTATCAAATTACTGCAGAGCAAAATACGCTCTGGCTTTAAATAGCGCTACAAGCGCTCTTCATGTTGCATGCTTATCTTTGGGAGTTAAAAATGGCGATGTTGTTTGGACTACCCCCAATACTTTTGTTGCAAGCGCCAACTGCGCCTTGTATTGTGGTGCATTCATTGATTTCATTGATATTAATGCAAAAACATACAATATTGATATTGAGAAATTAGAAGAAAAGTTGAATTTTGCTGAAAAAAATGGAAATTTGCCTAAGGTATTAATCCCTGTACATTTTGCTGGACAGTCCTGTGACATGGAAAGCATATATAAACTTAGCGTTAAATATGGATTTAAAATAATTGAAGATGCTTCCCATGCTATTGGTGGAAAGTATAAAAATGAAGCCATTGGAAACTGTCGTTTTAGCGACATTACAGTATTTAGTTTTCATCCAGTTAAGATTATCACAACCGGTGAAGGTGGAATGGTATTAACAAACAATCCAGAATTAGCTCATCTCATGTCATTGTTTGGAAGTCACGGTGTAACGAGCATAAAAGATTTTATGGAGCCTCGTCCAGAAGATGAAATTTGGAATTACCAGCAAGTTGAATTGGGTCACAATTTCCGTATGACTGATATTCAGGCCGCATTAGGGTTAAGTCAGATGAATAGATTGGATGAATTTGTAACTAAGAGACAAGAAATCGCTCACAAGTACTACCACCTTTTAAATGATTTACCAATTAAAACTCCCTGGCAACATCCAGATACTTATTCTTCATTTCATTTATTTGTTGCTAGATTAGATTTAAACGCCTCTTTGAAAACGCAAAAAAATGTTTTTCAGGAGCTTAAAAGATCGAACATATTAGCCAACCTTCACTATATCCCAGTTTATCTTCACCCGTATTATGAAAGGCTCGGCTTTCGACGGGGGCATTGCCCTGAAGCGGAGAATTATTATCGAGAAGCTATTAGCCTTCCAATATACTCAAGCTATACTGAAGAACAGCAATTGTTTGTAATTAATAAATTGCAAAGTATATTGTCTGGTTAAATTAATAGCTTTATCTTCAAAAAATAAAAATTAAGAGTCATAACATGAAGATAACAAACATTTCATTATATAAAATCAATGGCGCTAATCTTATGGACAATCATTCTCCAGCCCCATCATTTTTTTTAGATGGTTTTTACATGATTAAAATTTTTACAAATCAAGGTATTCTTGGTTTTGGTGAGCCTAGTCCGTATGCTGCACCTGAAAAAAATATTATAAGCAGTTTTTTATCGGAAACTTTTAAATCCCTCATTGGGCTTGATCCAATAAATGTTCCCGTTAAATTATCTTTACCACAAAATTTACTATCAATTGATAAAGCAGCTTTTAAAGCTATAAATGCTGGGATTATTCAGGCAATTTGGGATATTCGAGGAAAGTTCACAAATCTACCTATTTATAAAATGCTTGATTCGTCTGGAACTGGTCAAGGAAAGGTTTATGCATCAGGTGGAATGTGGTACGAAGATAACAATCCTACAGTATTAGTTGAAGAAGCTCTAAAATCTAAGGAGGAAGGTTTTTTTGGGTATAAATTTAGGCCAAGCACCCCGAGAAATTCAGGAAATCATTTCAGCAGAAATTTAAATCCACCGTCGGTTAATATTGAACAAACTAAAATAGCAGCAAAGACACTTCGCAAATCTTTAGGCGATGATTTTGACTTAATGTTAGATTTTGGATGTAGATTAACTCTCAATCAGGCTCAAGATTTGTGTTATTTTTTACATGATTTAAATTTTAAATTTATAGAAGAACCCCTGCCTCGATCTGCAGATTCATATAAATCTTTGCGTACTTTTTCGAATTTAAAAATTGCAGGCGGGGAAACCGCCTACGACTTTGATGCTTTCATGAGTTGGATTAATTTAGATGCTCTTGATATTTTTCAACCAGATTCTAATTTATGTAGTATTGATGACATAAAAAAAATCGATCAAAATTTAAATGCTTCCCAATCAATTGTAATGCACAACTGGGTTGGTGACATAAGTTGTACTTCAAATTTTCATACTGGTGTTTCCCTTAGGTCATGCGCTCTAATCGAATATAGTATTTTATTTAATCCATTTCGTGAAACAATAGTACAAGGCACTCCAAGACCTCAAAAAGGCTGGATTACTTGTTCTAACAATCCTGGTCTTGGGCTTTGTATAGATGAGACCTTGCTAGAAGCTAATAAAAATTTTAATATTAACTTGTGTCATAATTAAACTCTAATTTTTATGTTGCAAAGAAGCCAGTGAAGATTTTAGCCGTCATTTCCGCCCGAGGTGGCTCAAAAGAAGTTCCAAGAAAAAATTTGCTTAAGCTAGGCGATAAGCCTTTAATTGCTCACATGCTAGAAAAGGCAAAAAAATGTGATTTAATTGATATGGTCATCTGCTCAACAGATTCTCCAGAAATAGCATCTGTTGCTAAAAGCTTTGGAGTTGATGTTCCTTTTCTAAGGCCAAAAGAGCTTGCAGAAGACAGGACCCCGCTAATTTCTTCAACTCAATATGCAATGAAATTTATGGATAACATCGGTTATGTTTCTGATATTGTTATTCAGCTTTCCCCAACTTGTCCATTTATAAAAGTCAGCAGCATACAAAAATCTATTGAGCTTGCTTTATCTGACGATTGTGATAGCGCCGTAAGTTTGCAAAAAATAGAACATGAGCACCCATATCGAGCTAGAAGAATAATGGATAACGATTATTTTGAAAACTTTATTCAAAATATTAATGTCGAAGCCAAACAATTTCATTCAAGACAAGACTTGCCCTTGCTCTATTGCACTAGCGGAGGTATTTATACGAGAAAGAGGCATTTATTGGATCAATACAATGGGGAAGATTTTGCCATGGGGAGTCTAAGAAAAGCCGTTGTTCTGGATGAAATAGAGTCAGTTAATATTGACCGAATGATAGATTTTCAATTTGCTGAGTTCTTAATCTCTAGCAATAAAACATTAGGATATATTTAAATTATGAAAGAAATAAGTTGTTACATTTGTTCTTCTAAATTACATAAAATATTAGTTAAGCAAATTAAGAAAGATAAAATACTGACTTTAATTAATGATAAATTAAATGACTTGCCAAGGGCAATTAGCCAATGCTTGGATTGTGGTTTTGTTTTCCATCAGCCGACACTTGAGACTATTGAATTAGACACTCTTTACAAAAATTACAGAAATGAATCATTTCGTAAAGAATCTCCAGATATGTATTTTGACAGAATTACTTCATTATCAAAAGACGAAAGCGAAAACTATAAAAAAACGCTTTATATAGACAGCTTAATTTCTAAGTATAGTAATTTTTCTAATAATAAAATTTTAAATTTTTATGATGTTGGCACTGGGGGGGGGTTTTTATTTATAGTTTTTTAGAGCATTCTAAATTTATCTGGCAGGCGTTTGGATGTGAACCTACCCCGCTATACTCTGAACTGGCAAACCGTCGATTAAAATGTAATGTTATAAATTCATATTACAGTCCCAGATTGCACCCTATTAAGTTTGATTTGATTACGGTAAATAAGGTCCTTGAGCACTCGCAAGATCCCTTAAGATTTTTATCTGGTTTGTTATGGGATTTGAATGATAATGGGTTGCTTTATATTGAAGTTCCATGTGCGAATGAAATATTTACTTTAGAAGCAGATCATCCACAATTAAGTTATGATCATCTAATATTTTTCACTTTAGATACCTTAAAGTACTTAGCGCAGAGGGCCGATCTTGATGTTTTGTATATGCATGAGCATGAAAGACATACTGGCGAAATTGATTTGATTATGCTTGCCAAAAAAAGAACCGAAGGAAGTAATTTATTAAAAATCAAACCGCTTGATATTGAATTTCATTAGTTTATTTAATAAATTTTTTTTCTTATAGATCTTAAAAAATATATGAACCAGCCTTTAGTTTCATTAATAATTCGCACATACAATGAAGAGAGATGGATTACTTCATGCTTGAATGCAGTTTTTAATCAAACATATAAAAATATTGAGGTTGTTATTGTAGACAATCTTTCAACTGATCAGACACTAAATCGTGCAAAAAATTTTCCAGTTAATATTATTAATATAGTTAATTTTCTCCCTGGGAAGGCTATTAATGAAGGTATTCGAGTATCAAAAGGTGAGATCATTGTTTGTATTTCTGGGCATTGCGTTCCGGTAAATAATCAATGGCTTGAAAAGCTTATCAAAGAGTTAAGTGATCCTTCAGTTGCTGGAGTTTATGGGCGTCAAGAGCCTTTGTCGTACAGTAGTGATTTAGATAAAAGAGATTTAATTACTGTCTTTGGATTGGATAAAAAGATTCAAATAAGAGATCCTTTTTTTCATAACGCAAATAGTGCATTTACCCGTAAAGTTTGGGAGGCTTATCCTTTTGATGAAGAGGCTACCAATATAGAAGATCGAATTTGGGGTCAAAAAGTTATAGCTGCTAGATTTAAGATAGTATATGAGCCAGATGCAAGTGTATACCATTGGCATGGAATACATCACGACCTAAATCCAGAGCGTGCCCAAAAAATTGTCAGAATACTTGAAAATATTGAACAGCAGAAACCTTCAGAAATTTCGGACAATAAAAAATCTAATATTTTTGCAATCATCCCTGTAAAAGGCGTTAGTTTATCAATAAATAATAAACCACTTATTAAACGCACAATTGAATCAATTAATAATTCGACTTCTATTACACATAAATTTGTAGTAACTGATAATCAAGTAACAGCAGAATTAGCAAAAGAAAATGGAGTTACTAATGTTATTTTGAGGCCACTAGAATTATCGGAAAATTTCATTAGTATTCCTGATATTTTACAATTTGCTCTTCATAAATTGGAGCCTGAATATGGAACTCCAGATTTTGTTGTACTTTTAGAAGAGACTTATCCATTTCGTCAATCTGGCTTAATCGATAAAATGGTTGCACGCATGAAAAATGAAGGGTATGACACATTGATAGCTGTAAAACATGAAACTCGTGGAATGTTTTTAGAAGAAGAAAATTGTTTAAGGCTTTTCGCTGACGGCTTTATGCCAAGTCATTTTAAAAAAAGTAGGGGTATGATTGGCTTACTAGGCCTTGCATGTATTATAAAACCATCTTTAATTAGATCTGG
>Ga0214919_10003089_pt1 | contig 25574 bp, 27 predicted proteins | sample LL1503_MetaG_FD_177994 | JGI IMG/M metagenome (GOLD analysis project Ga0214919, IMG submission 177994) | Freshwater microbial communities from Lake Lanier, Atlanta, Georgia, United States - LL-1503 | ecosystem: Environmental > Aquatic > Freshwater > Lake | place: USA: Georgia | collected... | reverse complement strand
AGAACTTTCCAAATTATAATTTTACTGGAAAAATAATTAATAAAGATTTATTTGAATTAATTTCAATAAAAAAATGAATTAAATTAATTTAATTTAATTTAATTAAATTAAATTAATTTAATTTAATTAAATGGAGAATAGTAACATATTACCTCGATCATATGGCGATCATTTAAAATTTGATATATTATTAAATTATATAATGTATCATGAAGATACAGATTTTATAAGTTTATTACCTTCTCTTACTTATAATTCTTTTGAATATAATTCAATTAAATACAAATTTACAAATGGACAATGTACAATATTTGATATCGACAATAATATTATTACTACGTTTAATAATTCTTGTCAATTAATTGATTTTATAATTAACCAACCAGATGAAGAAGAATAAATATATCTTAACAAAGATAAATATATATCTTTGTTAAGATATATATATATATATATATATATGAATATAGAAGAATTTGGGATTAAAAATAAATTAGAAATTAGAAATTGTTATATATATCAAAATAAAAAATTTAGTGGTGGTTTTGATGGAAAAATATTATATACAGATTTAGGTGAAATAAAAATGAAAAATATTAAAGGTAATTGTATATATGTTATATGATGATGGATTTAAATATTTATGTCAAAGTTATTTATTTTATAGTAATAATAAAAATAAAATATTTAGTAAAAAATTTTGAGCAAGATCCTGATCTAGACTTAGTTAATAATTGTATATCAAAATATCTAAATAATGTAACAAATGTAACAAATGAAACAAATCATATATATATGCAGAAATATGTAATGACTATATATATAGAAGAAAATTAGAAAAAATTGGTACACGTATACTAATGAAAAATATTTGTATTGATATATCAAAAAGTGGAAATAGAAAAAAAGATAAATGCAATAATTAAATTTGATTTAATTTAATTAAATTTAAATTTAAATTTGATTTAATTTTAATTTAATTTAAATTAAATTAATAATGGAATCATTATTTATTGACAAATATGTACCGTGTACAGAAGAAGAATTTGTTTTTAATAAAGATATATTAAGTAAGATTAATAAACTAGCTGAATTAGATAATATACCACATATTATTATTAATGGTAATGGTGGTAGTGGTAAAAAAACAATGGCTAATTATTTTATTAAAGCAAAGTATAACAAAAAAGAAATAAATATTAAAAATCAAATGTATGAAATAAAGCACGGAACTAAAAAATTAAATGTATTGATTAAATATTCAACATATCATTGGCAATTAAATCCAAGTATATATGGTGTATATGATAGAACTATTATTCAAGAATTAATATTAGATGTAATTCAAGAACGTCCATTATTGAATGGTGTTACACATCATATAATTATTATAGAAGATGCAGATAAATTAACAATAGAATGTCAACAATGTTTTCGTCGTATATTAGAGAAAGAGATAACTAACTGTAGATTTATATTTTTAGTTAATCAAGAATCATCATTAATCGAAGCATTAAATAGTAGATGTATACAATTACGTTTATCTTCACCATCATATGATGAAATAAATGCGATATTAGAATTTATATGTGAAAATGAGAATATTGATACTAATTTAATTAGAAAAGATATATCAAGAAATTTAAAAACAGAGATGAATTTCCTTCAAATGAAATCAAATAATAAAGAATATGTTAATAATGAAGATATTATTATAGAATCTATAATAAGTTGTATGCAAAAATCTAATATCAATGATTTTATAGAAACAATGAATACAATTAGATATAAATTATATGATTTATTGGTTCATTGTGTAGATCCAATAATTATTATGAAAAAAATATATAGACATATATGTTCTGATTCAAATTTTATTAAAGTTACAGAAATATTAATTAAATATGAAGGTACTATAAAATCTAGTAGTAAAGCAATATATCATTTAGAGGCATTCGTATTAAATTTAATTGCAATTTAAATTGCAATTTAAATTTAAATTGCAATTTAAATTTAAATGTAATTAAATTTAAATTTATTTATATATATATATGGGTAATTCACAAGGAGTACAACAATTAACACCACAACAACAACATGCATTATTAACTAAATATGATAAAAATAATGCGAATCTATTTAAGGAATTAAATAAATTAGAAGATAAGAGTAAAGAAGATATGGTATATATAAGAAAATTAAAACAAGATGTAGCAAAGCAGAGATTAATGTTACATCCATTTAATACATCTGAATATGATGATAATCAAACTAGTGGAACACAACCTGCACCACAAACAAATGAATGGCATCATTGGAAAAATTGGCCGAATGTTACCAATCCTGCCAGTCCTGCAGGTGCAGGTACATTTCCACCTCAACCACCTGTACCTCCTCAGCCAGTCCAACCTCAAGGATTATTTAGTGGTTTATCAAGTGCATTAGGTGCATCTAATTGTCAAAGTACAGCAAATGGAGGTGTTTGTGCACCAACGTTAACTGCACCTAATGGAATATGTAAATTTAATGCTCAAACTGATGGTAATTTAGTAGTATATAATAAAAATAATACTCCTGTATGGAATAGTCGTACTGAGAAACAAGGAGTTCCTCCATATACATTAACAATGCAACCAACTGGTAATCTATTATGGGTTGATTCTAATAATACTACAATATGGCAATCAAATACAACTGGACAAGGTGTAGCACCATATAGAGCTCATATAAATGAACAATGTAACTTTTCTATTCTAGATTCAAAGAATACAAGTTTATGGTCAACAAACACAACTGGTATGGGAAATTAATTTAAACAAAGTTTAAATTTAAACATAGTTTAAATTTAATTAATTAAACAAAGTTTAATTTAATTAAACTTTGTTTAATTTAGTTAAATATATATGTTAAGTCAGGCATTTTATATAACATTATTTATATATATATGTTCACTTTATTATATATTTAAATATAAGCCGCAATTATTTTATAATTACATTAAAAAAGAAAATGAAATAAATAATGGCACTGAATTTAAATTAGAATTAGAAACAGGATTAATATTATTTATAATTATTATTTATATATTTTCTTTATTGCTTAGTAAAAGAAGTTAAACTGTCAATTAATACAATTGCATTATCAATAATTTTAATTAAATAATCTATAGCATTTATATCAGTATTTAATTTTAATGTAAATTCAATATATTCTTCATTTGGATAAGGTTTATTATAGAAACAATATATATTTGTATATTCATTATCTTCTATAATTTGTTTTAATGTAAACGTTTCTAACAAATATCCAATTGTATGGTTTTCATTATTAAATAATAATTTAATATTATTATTTTCTTTAATTATAAAATCATCATCATTAATAATTCTTTGTTTAATATTTTTTAATTTTTCAATTAATTTAGAAATAGACAATAAATATATATCTTTAGCATCAATTTTACTAAATGATTCAAAATTCAATAAAAATGCTTTTGGAGATCCATCTATCTCATTTTTAATATAATTCATTTTGTCAATATTTGTTTCCGGTAATAATGATTCGACTGTATCATTCTCTGTTTTAAATTTAGTGGATATTCTTCCAGCTGCAAATTTAGCATGTGTGTTACCAATTCCTTTGATAATAGTAGATTTAGCATATATTTCTTCATTTGGAAGTAATGTGAATAACAACATATTATGTGGAAATAATTTTTTAATATTTATATCGGACGAACTAATAGCATCATATAAATACACAAGTATTTGTTTATTACTATTATTAGTTTTAGAAATTACAAAATCAGTCATAATATTAATATTATTAGCTTCATTTGCATTAACAGTAATAAATTCAAATCTTTGTGATAATACTTCAGAATCATATTGACTTGTATTTTTAATTACATTAAATTTATCAAATGCATAAGTATTAATTTCATTCATTCCTATTCTTCTTATAGCATTAACTAAAGAAACAGGAACATTTTCTAATTCTAAACAATATAATCTTTCATTGTCAACATCTAAATTAAAATCAAATAAATTATATTTTCTATTTAGATAACAAAATTGTGTTTCTTTTGCAGACATATATAAATTAATTAATGAAATTAAATAATTAAATTGATTTTAATAATAAAATTGATTTAAATAATTTTAAATCAATTTTATTAAGTTAATTTAATTAATTGAGTTGATTAAGTTAATTTGATTAAATAAAATGAAAATAACAGATAATCCATTATTTCTTGATATACTTGAATTAGAAGAAGAAGAAGAAATTGAACCTCCAACTATTATAGCTGATGATATAGAAGCACTAGGTAATTTTGTTGAAATATGGGTTAATGATGACTTATCTATAAACAAAGAAGTACCAATTAATGAATTTTTAGATTTAATAGATAAAATACCATTTAATAAATTATATTTTAACAAAGAAATATTAATAAATATATTTAATGATGCTAAATTACATAATAAATTCAAAGAAACTAATTTAGATGTTATATTATTGTCTAATAAAGTATTAACATTAATTGATCATTTGATCAAATCAAATGATCGGATCGAATAATCAGATCAAATAATCGGATTAATCATCCATAAAATTAATATTTATTCCTCTAACATCAATTGGTACTTTTTCAAAAACTGGATCTTTTAACATTTTAATTCTTTCAGAATTAAATTCTTTCATTCTATCATTTAATACTTTGATCATTGATTCATCAGATCGTCCATTAATAACATTTACATCAACATGTTGATCAATCCAATCAATTGTAGGACAAGTAGAACTACCATTAATCAAATTAGAATTTATATTATCATTTATTTCAAATAAGGGAACATCATTCTGTTTATCATATAAATCAATACTTCCATAATTGCAATTTGTATTTGCATTAACTTCTTCAACTAAAGTAATACCTTTAGATTCAGTTGATCTATATTTATTAAATAAAAAATTAAATGTATTTGAATCGAATTTTTTAGAGAAAAATTCTGATGATTGATTTTGATTAAAAATTTCATTATCTCTATTTTTAATTAAATCTTTTAATGCAACTGATACATTTATACTTTCATCTACTAAATTAGTTGTTTTTTCATTCCATTTATCATTCATTTTTTTAGATTTATCTTTGAATAATATTTCATTATCTTCTGTAGGTTTTTCATATGCTAGTGGAACTGAATAATCAGATTTTAACTCCTGAAATGTTTTTGCTAATGATGATTTATATTTTTTCCTACGTTCAGGGTCAGATAGAACTTTATAAGCAATTTTTAATTCTATAAATTTCTTTGAATCTCCTCCTTTATCAGGATGATATGTTTTTCTTAATTTTTTATAATTATTTTCTAGTTCTTCATCTGTAAAATCTTCGTTTAATTCTAATAAAGAATATAAATCTGTTGTTTTTTTAGTTTCTTCTGACATTTAATTATATCAATTAAATTAGATTTAATTTAAATTAAATCTTAATTTAATTTTCCAATTATTCCAGAAATAATATAAATTTGTTTATCATTGTCCAATAAATAAATTAATTTTTTAAAAAGTTCATTTGTATATTCTTCTGATAAATATCCATAATATCCATTAATAGGATGATCAACTAATGAATTATATGTTATATCAACGATAATATTTAGATTATCTATCATACATATAGGAATTGGTATATTAAAAGGAGTCCACATACCATTACTAATGATTCCGTTTATTATTAAATTATTATTAAATATATAATTAATATTAACTATATTGTAATTATGTTCTATTCCTAAAAATAAATGACCTCTTTTATCTAACTTAAATTTAAAATTGTGAGAATTTATATTAATATTAGGATGTAAATATAATTTTTTATATAAACATGACATACTATTATTATTATCAATTAATATATCATAATTATCGTAATAATTAATTAGACCTTCAGAAAAATTATTTGAAAATTTTTCTAAAACATTTAAATTTATTTCTGATTCCATAACTTTGTATATAATTAGATATTAGTTGCAAATTAATTTAATGTTAAATTAAATTTAACATTAAATTAAATTTAATGTTAAATTAAATTTAATGTTAAATTAAATTTAACATTAAATTAATATATATAATGCAAATAAAAATATATATTTATTTAGCAATAGCATGTTTAATATTTACAATTATAATATCATTATTAAATATGATATTACCTGATACATATACAATGAAAAGTAATTTTTTTAAAGCAGCAATAATATTAGATATATCGGTAATATTATTAATAATTGTATCTTTTATTGGATCGTTTATTAATTAACTATATATAACGTAGTTATATATGACATATTTCAATGTGAATTTATACATAAATCTGATAGGACGTAAATTAATTTAATTTATAAATTCATATTATAATTTAGAAAATTTTACAAACATTACAAACATTACAAACATATTTATTTTATTAATTAAATTTTGTAAGTTTTGGCATAATAAATGTATTATTTAATTATTACTTTTACATTTATTTAATTAAATAATACATAAATTATGCCAAAACTTACAAAATATAATAAATTAATTTCATAACTAAATATATTTACAAAATATAATAAATTAATTTCATAACTAACTAAATATATTTACAAAGTTTTCTAAATATATTTACAAAGTTTTCTAAATAGTTTAGTGTGAATTTATAATTGGTATGACCGCAAAGCGGTCATATCTTTTATAAAATTTACACATAATCCCGAGGGGCTATGGGGACGCGAAGCGAAGAGAACCTGAACGCCATTAGGCGTGATGGTTCGATGAGCGAGTGTCCCCACCAACTCTGAAAAAGAAATCACGCATAGCATTGATTTTGTCATCATCTATTTTGTTAGTAGTTATATTTTCAAATGATTCGTCTTGAAGGCATTTGAAAATAAAATATATAGAATATACGCCACATTCTGAAGATGATTTTTGATGTTGATATGAATTACATTTAAGTTTTATTTTAATGTTTAAACATTTATTTATTTGTTCAGATAGCCTATACATTAAAGTTTGTATTTCTTTTGGTGGAGGACATGTTCCTACAGAATCGAAATAACCAATGAAAGAAGAAGCATTTTTATCTATATTAATAAATAGTGATACCCAATGTGATCCTCTTTCATTGTGTTTGTCTAAATTAAATACACATCCTATTTTTGTAATTCCTCTAGATTTTAATGAACATATATCGAGTTTTTGATATTCAATAAAAAATTCATCAAAATCTATAGGAACAGCTCCCATAAATTTAAACTCTTTAAATTTATCTTCAAATTGTTTTAATACACTATTTATATCAGTGGTTGATAACCATGCATATTTACCATCTGGTTTTTTTGGTTTATAATAATTTTCTAAATATGATTTCAATGTATTATTATTATTAATAATATTTTGTTCTAACCAACATTGTTCATTATTTTTACAAACATCACTTAATGTATAATTAATTGAATCCCATAAAAATTTATCTGGACTTAATTTAGTATAAGTAATTGATTTATTGGGATATTTTTTATTTATAGCATCTACTATTCTAATTAATGCTTCTCTACTAAAACAAGATGTATTTGATCCATATTTATTAGGTGTAATAGAAGGTGAACACTCCATATATTAAATTTAATTAATTAAATTAATTAAATTAATTAATTTAATTAATTAATTTAATTAAATTTCATTTAATTAAATGAAATTTAATTAAATTTCATTTAATTAAATGAAATTTAATTAAATGAAATTTAATTAAATTTAATTTAATATATGGATATTAATTTTAATGATTCAACATTTATATTAACAAGTGCATTTTTATGGGTTACATTTGGACTTTTAGGAGGAATAATAGGATGTGATCTTCAAAAAATGTTGTCAAATAATTTATTAGTAAGACATACAGCAGGGTTATTAATATTCTTTTTCTTATTTGCTATAGTAGGTAATAGTGATTCACAACATATATTATATATTTGGATTAAAACAATTATATTATATTTTGTATTTATATTATTATCTAAATCTAAATGGTATTTTTCATTTGTTGTAATATTATTACTAATAATTGATCAAAGTATTGCTATACAAAATAAATATAATGTAAATAAAAATACTAAAATAGATCATAAGAATACTAATATTATTAGGAAAGTTATACGATATTCAATATTTATAATAATAACAATAGGATTTATATCTTATTTAATTAGACAATATAATGAATTCCAAGGTAATTTCGATATAGTTAAATTATTATTTGATTATAAATGTTCAAATTAAATACTTAATTTATTTTAAATAATATATATAACTATAATGAACTATTCATTTTTAAATGAAGTTAATGAAGAATTTATTTCACTCGCACATAATGATCCAAATTCATCAACATTAGATAGGCAAATGGATATTAATATGATTACACAAAATCAACATGCAATGGTTGGTCCAGCTCAAAATAATTTTCAAAATTCATTAAGTAATATAAATTATAATAATTCTCCGAATTCATTAGTTCCAATTTCAATTGCAACTAATTCACACATTTCACCTAATTCAAACATTTCACCTAATTCAAACATTTCACCTAATTCAAACATTTCACCTAATTCAAACATTTCAAACAATTCAAACAATTCAAAATCTAATAAACAACCTGAACCAACTAAAATTAACTTACAATGGTCATCTGCTATTTCAAATAAAATGACAAGTAAAGATAATAAATATTATTTTCAAACACCATATCATAAATATTTTGAATTACTAAATGAATTTGGTGAACCATCAGTATTAGATATGTCTTCTGGAGGGTTAGCTATTTGGAATAGTTTTAAATTAAAAGGACTATATCATAGATTAGAAATTAATGATACACCATTATATAATAAATATCCATATCCTCATATAGGATTTTTATATGCATATTATAAAATAGACATACCATTAAGTAAGTTAGCTCAAACATTAAGTATATCAAGTGATATTAAATATGATATAATTGATAAAGTATTAATAGTAAGAGGTATGTCAATTGGATATTGTAATGCATTAATAGCATTAGTAATTAAATATATAAGAGGAGAATATTCTTGGTATCAAATAAAAAATAAAAATATATTAGGTCAAGTTTTATCTTATAAATCATTAACAAATAAAAATATAAGAGATGAAAATATAAAATTAATTGCATATGGATAAGATATTTTAAATTAGAAATTTCAAATTAATTTGAAATATCAAATTAATTTGATATTTCAAATATATATGGATACTAGATTTTGGGGACCAGATGGTTGGAAATTATTACATTCTATTTGTATAGGATATGATAGTAAATATAAAGAAGATTATATATTATTTTTTGATAATTTAAAATATGTATTACCCTGTATATATTGTAGAAATTCATTTACAGAATATTCGGAAAAATTAAAAATAGATAATTATTTAAATGATAGTTATTCATTATCAGAATGGATTTATAAAATACATAATATGGTAAATGATAAATTAAGAAAACAAAATTTATTGCATGAAGAAGATCCTACATTTGAAGAAATATATCAAAGATATTTATCATATGTAAATGACATAAATAAAGCAAATTGTATTGGAATGCCTGGGTGGGATTTTATATATTGTATTTTATTTAATTATCCAAAAGGCAAAGATTTAAAAGAAACTTCAAATGAAAGATTAGCTGGATATTATATATTTTTAACACAATTACCTAAAGTATTACCATTTAAAAAAGCTAAAGAAGTATTAATAAACATTAATATCCTTACTCCTAAATTATTAAATACAAGAAAAAATTTACAAAATTTATCATATAAAATGGAAAAGGAAGTCAATAAATATATTAATTGTGAATGTATATCATTTAAAGATAGATGTAATATTATTGAAAGTCATAGAGCAAGTTGTAAAAAATTAACTTGTCGTGGGGACACTCGTGGGGACACTCATTAATTTGCATTAGAAAAGACCGCTTAGCGGTCTTTTCTAAAGCAAATTAATTCGCGTCCCCATAACCCCTCAGGATTATGTGTAAATTTTATAAAAGATATGACCGCTTTGCGGTCATACCAATTATAAATTCACACTAAACTATTTAGAAAACTTTGTATACGGTTAGAAACCTATTAATACGGTTAGAAACCTATTAATACAGTTAGAAACCTATTAATACGGTTAGAAACCTATTAATACGGTTAGAAACCTATTAATACGGTTAGAAAACTTTGTATAAGGTTAGAAACCTATAAATATATTTATAAAGATGTATATATACATATATATGTATATATACATATATATGTATCATATTTATACTAGTTCTCCACTATTAGATATTTTATTTAATTCAGTTTCATTTACTCTATATGGACATGCAACATAATAAGGATTTTCTTTACAGAATTTTTCTGAATTAGGATATAATTTATCATTATATCCACCTATTGTTTCAGGAGTTGAGTCTAAACTTGACAATTGAATTGATGGTAATGCTTTACCAGAGCTTCCAATTGTTACAGGATCATTTAATGTTTTATCAAAATTTTTCATAAATGTATATTGTGGAAATGGTTTATTACTTACTGAAGGTTTTGAAATAATTGAATAATTATTATATTGTAATTGATTAATCGCATCTGGATCTCTTGGACTAGCAACAAAACCTTCAACATTCGCCGCATTTATTTTTCTTGATCCAAATGTTAAACCACTTACAATATATACAATTAAATATATTAATAATATAAGTAATATCGCAATAAATATTCTAAAATACATATATTTAATTTAATTAATTTAAATTCATTTATTTAATTAAATACATGTATTTAATTAAATATAATTTATGAATTTAAATACATGAATTAAATTAAATTAAATTTCTTTAAATATAGTAATTAAATCCCATAATTGTATTTCAGAATCGCTATAAACTATTTTTGCATCTATATTAGATAATCTTTTAATAATAAATATTTTTTGTTTATCGTTATAATTATTTGATTTTAATATAGATTTACTGATTTTATTTATTAATTGTTTAAGTGTCCATTTATTATCTAAATATAAATTTGTTGCATATTCAACAGCTTTTGGAAATTGTAACTTTTGTATGTTTGATATAAATTTAATTATTTCAGTCTCATTAGGGATGCATAAATATTTATTAATATCATCTTCTTTTATTACCGATTGATTTAATGAATGTAAACATTGCAATGTATTTAATATTTGTCTTAAATCATTTGTAATTAATATTAATTTATTAACTGCATCATCTTCAATTTTTATATTTTCATTTTCAATAATTTGTGAAACACGAATTTTTATTTGATCAATTTGTAAATTACCAAAATTCATTTTAGAACATCTACTAATTAACCCCGGAATAATTTTGTTAATATCATTACATATTAAACAAAAACGTGTTGATTTACTAAAATCTTCCATCACACGTCTTAATGCTTTTTGAGCATCTTGAGTCATAGCATCTGCTTCATCTAAAATAATTAATTTTGTTTTATTTAATGATCTAGATGCAAATGTTGGTATATGATTACGAACGGTTTCGATTCCTCTATCATCTGATGCATTTAATTCCATTATGTATTTTTTATATTGTGGTCCATACATTTCTTTAGCACAAGCTAATATAGTAGATGTCTTTCCTGTACCTGATGGTCCATAAAATAATAAATGTGTTAGTTCATTATTTTTAATTAATGATTTCAATGTTGCTATTTTAGTTTGATGACCTATAATATCATCTATGTTAGGTCTATATTTTTCTGTCCAAGGCAAATTTAATTCATTCTCCATAATTAATTAAAAATTAAATTAATTTCAATTAATTTAATTAAATTAATTTAATTAAATTAATTTCATTTTTTAATTAATTGATTTTGATTTAGTAGAATCAAACCATTTTTTTATGCTTTTTTTGAAATCTAAATTAGGTTCAACAATACTTCTTTGTTTTTTTACATATTTAAATGTATCGGTAAATGAATAATTATTAGTTTTCATTATATATGCAATTGTAATAGTTGCCGATCTTGATATGCCAGCATAACAATGGATTAAAATTCTACCTCCTGTTTTTCTACAATGATTAATAAATCTAAAACAATCATCAAAATATTGTTCAATATGTTGATCATAATCATCATATATAGGTACTCTATGATATCTAAAATCGTGTGGAAATGAATTTCTGATATTATTTGTGCAATTAATAACATGAGTGATTTTCAATGATTTTAATAATTCTAAATTTTCTGAATTCATTTGATTACCCAAATATAAAAAATCTGTTATTATTTCACTAATGTTTACATTTAAAAAATATATTCTGTTATTTATTATATTTTTATATTTTTTAGAAAATGATGAATATTCATTACAATAATATCCACCTATATTATTATTTTTTAAATACATTAAAAAATATTTAGGTACTTCACCATCCGTTAACAATATTACTATTTCAGGAAATTGTTTATATAGATTATCGTTTTCATATGTTCTTACAGCTTCTTTATTACAATCATAATGTCTATCTACAATTCTAGATTTATTAAATTCTATTAACGGTCTACAGTCAATAATATATATTTTTTTTATTTGTTTTATCAGATAATATAACTCGTCTATTGTTAGTTTCATTAATATATATATATATAAATGTTAATTAACTTTGTTAATTAAGTGTGTTAATTTAATTAAATTAACAAAGTTAGTTAATTAACAAAGTTAATTAACCTAGTTATGCATAACCTTGTTATGCATTATATGGTTTTAGATTAAACATTTTATTTATTTGACTAGGAGCAGTAATATTATTTATACGAACATTGTTATTATAAGTACCTAAATAAACTTCATTTAAATGTTTCTTTTTATGAAGTGAACAACTTGTTTTACATGGTATACCACTATTTGATAAATGACATCCTAAACATGAATAATTAACATCATTTGCATCTAATCCTAATAGTTTACTTTCTTGATTAACCATATTAGATTGTGTAATTGACACTTGATTACCTCCTAATATACCAAATGGTACTCTAGCTTGATTATAATTATAATATTTATTAGCATCCATTGCATAACTGAAAATTAAAGCATCCTCTTTTTCAGTATCCTTTTTCATAAATGACATAATATATATATATTAATTTAATTTAATTATTTATTTTTAAAAATTAAAAATTATTTTTTAAATTAAAATTAAATTTTTAAAATTAAAAAATAATTTTAAAATTTAATTTTTAATTTTTAATTTTAATTTTTAAAATTATATTTATATTTAATTTTTTCTTAAGTATTATTTCTAATAAGATCGTTAATGTATGTTAATGTATGTTAAATAAAGATACATTGATATGTAAACAATTATCTTAATATTATAAATGTAATTAATATATACATTAAGATGTTACATAGAGGCACTTTATATCCCATATGTATTTTAGATAGTTTATAATTGATATTATCGTAAAGAGGTCATATCTGTTATATATAACAAAAATGATCAATTATTCCACAAGTGTTTCAGATAGTTTAGTGTGAATTTATAATTGGTATGACCGCTTTGCGGTCATATCTTTTATAAAATTTACACATAATCCCGAGGGGCTATGGGGACGCGCAGCGAAGAGAACCTGAACGCCGTTAGGCGTGATGGTTCGATGAGCAAGTGCCCCCACGAGTGCCCCCATCCACTTATTCAAAAATATTTACACTTGGTCTATCAAATAACCAATATGCTTCATTTTGTGGATTATATGTTAATGGTTCAAATCTATATGTTTTCTTTTCTCTTAATAATCTAACAGGTTCCAATGATTTTGTAGATAAGTTTACATCAGGATTGTTAAATAATGTACATCCATTATTTTTCATACATCCATTATTTTTCATACATCCAAAAGCTTTTGTATTATTGCATTCAGGGAGATAAGCTGTTTGTGTATCTCTTGAAAGTATATAATTTAATTTAAATAATTCAGATTCAGTTTGAATTGGAGCTGAATTTTGAATTGTTGGTATATTTCTATCAAATATACGATCATTAATTAATTGTGATTGTCCATTATTTAATGATGCTGTATTAGAATCGTATAATCCTCTATTCCAAGAAGTTGACATATATATATATATATATATTTAATTTTAAACACTGAATCTGATTTAAATTTAAATTTAAATTTAAATTTAAATTTAAATTTAAATTAAATTTAAATTTAAATTTAATTTAAGTACATTAAATTAAGAGAATTTCTTAAATACTAATGAATAGATAATTAATTAATTATTATTTTTTGCTGATAAAATTGATTTTATTTGCACCTTAAAAATAATAATCTTAATTTTAAGTATTATATTTAATATGTCTTCAGTTGATCTAGTTAACGCTATTATTGATTCTCTTGCTAGCAAGATTGATTCTTCAGATGAAATTCGTAGTGTATTTCGTGAAGCAATTACACCAGTAGTTGAAGAACATTTTGCAGTTCTTGCACGTACATCTAGTAAGGTAAAAGTAAACATTAAGCCTTTAGAAGAGGATAAGAAGAAGAAGAAGCGCGCAGATCGTGTTCCAGTAAAGAATGGATACCACTTTTATGTTGCTGCCAATATGCATCTTGTTAACCATCTTGATCATAGTGCACGTATGGCTGCAGTAGCAGCATTATGGAAGGAAGTAGATCCTACTGGTCGTGCTCCATATGAACTATGTGCTGAACGTTATAACCAACGTTCACGAGAATTACAAGCTGAATTCCCTAACTGGGTTATTGAGAATCGTTTAACTGACATTAAGGCAACATGTCAAGCATATGCATTAGATGGTTCATCTATTCGTGTTAATCCAGCAGATCTATCAACAACTGATGATCTTGCAACTGTAGTAACTACTGCTTCAGTACCTGCTTCGGCACCAGTGCCAGTAGCTGCCCCTGCTTCAGTACCAGTAGCAGCCCCTGCTCCAGTTGAGGCAACACCTGCCCCTGTACCTGCTGCTGCAAAGGCAAAGAAGACTCGTCATTAAATGATAAATTTAGATATAGATATAGATATATCAATAAATTAGATATATCTATATCTAAATAAATATTTACTTTGTTAAATTTAAATAGATAAAACAGATTTTAATTTTTGTCTAGTTGTAATTAATAATTGATGTTTCCATTTTGCATTATAACAATAAATACATTTCAAATATTTATCTAATGGAATATCTTTTGAAAATACAATTTCACCAAAAACAAAAGTATGAGGTCCATAGATTTTCGCTTCTTCTTCATTATGACGTCCTTTATTTCTTTTAATAGTAAATTTTTGCCATTTCTTAATATTTTGTAAAGGAGATAAATTTTTATTATATTTTATACAATATTCTTTGTCAAAATTACTAAAATTCCATATCGAACAATAATGCATAGGATTATATTTTTTCATTAAATTAATATCAAAAAATAAAAATACTCTAGATGAATCATTTGGTATTTGTAATTTATAATGATTAAAATATACAGAGGCAAATACATGAGGAATTTCTAGTTCTTCAGAAAAGTTTTTTTTATTGGTAATTCTATTAAGTTTATTATCATTTAATATATTTTTAATGTATTTATCTTTAGTTTCATGAATTATATACATATATATTTAAATTTAGATATTTTATTTATATATGTCATTAAATGTTTAATTTAGATACTATATCTAAATATATGGCAAATTTAAATAAACCGTTAAATTTTAATTCATATGTATGGATTGAAGAAAAAAGATATGAGTTAGCAAATTTAATTTTTAAAAATTGTTTTAATATAGATAATTTTTTAACTAACTATAATGCAATCATATCATATGATGATTTACAAAAAAAAGAAATCATAGAAATAATGGATTTATATAGACCTGCTGTACATACATTATTCGGTGCAGATTGTGTAAGGTCATCTTTAGATTCATTTTATAAAAAAGATAAGAGACCAGTATTAAATATATTAAAACAAATATTAAAGCATTTTAATTATACTTTACAATCTGTTAGTGAATATCAATCATCTTATTATGGCAAAAAATTATATAAAACATATTATAAAATAATTAAATCTTAATTAAGATTAAATCTTAATTAAGATTTAATCTTAATTTAATTAAATTAAGATTAAATTAAATCTTAATTAAGATTTAAATATATTTTACATAAATTAATTAATATTAATATTAATAATGGCAACATCAACTAAAAGTTATTATGAGTCTTTAACAACAGATGCTATAAATGCAGATTTACAATTATTAAGTATTGCAGATGATAATGATTTTTTTGATTTAGTTTCAACGAATCCAATGCATTATATTAGCATTCTAGAACATTCACCTACTAAAATTGAAAATTCACCATTTAAAATTAGAAGAGTATTAAATAATTTATTTGTAAAATTTCAAATGGGTATTCCTCCAAGAACTGTTGATATTGGATTTATGGATAATAATACTACTGATAAAGAAACATTAGAGGAATTAAAAGTAAGTATTAATTTATGGAAAAGTTATACAAATGATGAGATGTCAAATCTTAGACGTGGAATCGCTCGTATTGGATGTGATGAAAGTGAACCATTAAATATGTCAGATATAATTAATTCAACTGAAAGATCATGTAAATCAGATGTAAATAAATCAAATGTAAGTACATCAACTAGAATTCCATTACCAGATTATAGCTTTCCAGAAATACCAGAAAAAGAAAGAGTAAAAGCAGGTTATGAACCTAAAACTAATATGCCTAAAAAACCAGAGTATTTAAATTTTAATACTTCTCCAGCAAAAGAAAAAACTTCAGTACCATCAGCACCGGCACCTGCTACGTCTGAATCTAATCCACCTCCATTTCCACCTCCACCTCCATTTCAAAGAGAATCAGTTCATACAAATTCTAACGTTAACGCTAACTCGCAAAGTCAGTTTAATTCAAATGTAGTGAATACTACAACTAGTTCATATGTAAAAAATGGATATTTATATTTAATTACAACAATTGTTCATGAAATTAATTTAGATAGCTAAATTTAGATATCTAAATTTCATTAAAACAATGAAAATTTAGATATCTAAATTTCATTGTTTTAATAAAAATTTAGTATAATTATCAATAAGTTGATTTAATGTTTTATCTGATGAATATGATATCTGACAATCTCCAACTTTGCCAGATTCATCAAAATAGAATATAATTTCAGAAAAGAAACATAATAAATCAAATTGTTTTAATATATCAGAATTAATATCAGTAATATTATAAATTTTATCAAATTCTGGAATTTTTAATTTAATTAATTCAGGAGATGGTGTATTCTTTAAAGAATATCCATAATAACATAAATATGCTTTATTTTTTGTTTTATTATTTTCAAAGAATACATAAAAATTAGTGCATGAATTAATTTTATTATAATAATATGAAACATTTAAATTAAATTTATCAAATTCAATAGTTAAATTTAAATTGATACAATGATTATTATTAATAAAATAATAATCAGATAACATCATAGAATCAAATAAAAATGTAAGAGCAGATTTAATATTACATTTTTGATACCAATATTGTGATAATAAATTACTTCTTATTATTTCAATATCATCTTTTAATTCATATTTTTTATCATTTAATTTATAATTATTTACATACATTTGTAACATTTTATATGTATTATGTTGTTGAACAGACCATATATTTTGTGATAAGATACTATTAATCGAACTATCTACATCCTTAATTAAAGCATTTAAATTTTTAATTGGTTTTATATGTGGATTAATATTTGAATTATATAATTTTGGAGGCATTGAGAATATAAATAAATAAATAAATATTTATAAATAAATAAATAAATATTTATAAATAAATAATTTAATTTTAAATTATTTAAAGTTCAGGTTTTTTGATTTAATTAATTTAGATATATTTGATAATTTTAATTTTGTTTTGCTTACATTTGCTTCAGGTACATTTGCTTCAGGTACATTTGCTTCAGGTACATTTGCTTTACTTGGACTCGAACTTGAACTTATTAAATTTAATTTACTTAATTTTATTGGTTTTATATCTAGAGATTTAATATCAATAGGTTTTTTGGAACGTTTCACATCATCAGTTGGTTTTTCAATATATTTTAATTTAATAGGACCCAAATCAATATCTTTAATATCATATTCTAATACACGTGAATTATGATCAGTATGTTTAATCATAGTTCCCCTAGTTTTATCACTTGAACTTTTAGATGTACTTTCTCCTTCTGAACTAAAATGTTTTGGAATATTATATTCATTTAATATTGCAAGTTCTGGTTCAATTAAAGGATTACTTCCAATAATAGATAATAATGCTGTATCTGTTTTGAGTAAATCCTTTGACATTTTTTGTTGAGCTCTTGTTAATACAATTTCTGAATTTTGTAATTGATCATCAATAGTATGTCCAGTCACAGGATTAATAAATCTAGTTTGTTTTGTATGATAGGTATTACCAGAGTCATCACTAACTTCAACATCAACCAATCTAATAACTGGAGAATGTCTAATAAAATTAATTATAGTATTAAATGGATCTTTTGATTTATTATTATCTGTTCTACCACATTTATTAAACCAAGATTTATAAATTACATGTGGTAGTTCTGTATCTTTAAACACATATTTTGGAGAAGAATTAATATTATTAGCAATTATTTCATAAATTTCATAATCAACTTTGTATACTAAGATAAAACGATTTTTATCACTAGTAGTTACATTTGTACAAACAATACATTTATCTATATTATCATAATCTCCAAGATAACCTTTTGGATTTAATATAATAATTTTAACGTTATAAATGTACGAAATAAATAAAAGATCAATTGTACTAAATCTGTATTTTGGTGATTTAATGAATTCTTTCATTGAATCTAATGATTCAATAATTTCAACTCTCTTATCTACCATATAAAAATTATATTTATATCTATCATATAATAATTCCCAACCTTGTCTATTTGTATCTTTTTCTTCAGGTATTTGTTCTATTAAATTAGCAATTTTTTCTTTAATATCATCAATTGTAATAATATCTCCTTCATTTTCTTCTAGTTGTGATAAACCATTTGATAATCCATGAAATATACATTCCGCTGTTTTATTATTTTGTAATTTATATAATACATCTGACGATCCTAATTTTTTTATCCAATGTGTAGCTAATTTTTCAAATTTATCTGAACAACCATAAATATTACTTTCTCCTTGTGCATTCTTTTTATAAATACTATCATAAATATTTTCAAGTTTTTCATAATATTCATTTTTTGGATTATAAATTGTATTTAATATTTGTTTAGCATCTTTAGATGAATCAGTTATTATTTGTTTAACATTTTTTTGAAATTCAACATTTCCAATTGCATTTGAACTTTCATTTTCAACCATATCATTTAATAATTCTGTACGAGTAAAATAATTAGTAATTAATTCATCTATTAAAATATATCTGTATCTATTAATATTATTTTTAGTACCTTTACCAATTACTAAATTATGTTTATTAACATATAATTTACATGTTCCATTATTATCAGAACAATGAACATCAGCTAAACAATTAGCACTTTTATCACACGGTTTTCTAACATAAGATGGTTCATATGTATCCATATTTAATTTAGGATTAGGTTCATCTGTCGTTATTTCAATAAAAATATCATTAATTATTGGAGTTAATTTTTCTCTTTTTTCTTCAATATTAACTTTAGTATTAATAATTTTATTAATTTTATCAAGTTCTGTTTTATTTTTAATTAAATATTTACTAAATTCATAACGTAATCTTTGATATGTTTCATCTTCAAATATTCTGGCATTAACATATAATATTCTATCATCAGCTTTATTAACTTCCCAGAATGCTCTAGATATAGATATATCTACAGTATATCTATCTTTATAATATAAAATTTCATTGATAAGTTTAAAACCATATTTTTGTTCAATTATTTTATATTCATCATAACTGATTTCATTAAATTCAGAAACAAGTCCATTTTTTAATACGAAACCATTAATATTATTTTTATTATTTGTAACATACATTATAGGTTCAATACCTAATTTTTTATTATTAGATTTGATAATTTCATTTTCTAAATCAGTTAATGTTTGATAAGTGACATTAGCTTCAGGAAATATAATATCTACTTCATTTATTACAGGTAATGATTCATCTCTTCCTGATGGTTTTATGGGAATAATTACATTATTACTTAAAAATAAATGACTTGTTTTATTGTAATCATCAACAAATTGAGATTTAAAAGTTAGATTGACAAGTGTGTTAGGTGTGTTAAGTGTGTTAGGTGTGTTAGCTATGTTAACTTTGTTAATTAAGGATTTAGTATGTATTAATGTTTCAGGTTGAATAAATGTTCTTTTATCTTTATTATTAAGAAGTAGTAAATTTCTTTCATATGTATATAAACCATAGTCAATAGTAGATTTACAATCAGACAATAAATTAAACAATTCATTAATTATTTCGTCATTTCTAATATATCTTTCTGCATATATATTATCACTTTTATTGTATACTCTACATATAATTTCATAAATATTGTTGTATTTGAATAATATTAGAGATTTTTTAGATTTGTCATAAATATCTTTTATTTCAAAACCAATAGGACATTTTAATAATATATCTGTTTTAACTTTTTCAAAAATAAATAAATTAAATCCATTTGGTTCTAATACATTTTCGCTAGTAATATAATCCCATAAGAAATCTTCATTTAATGTTTCTGTTTTAGAAGATAAAAAATTTAAAAATCTCTCATAAATAATTTCATCACTATCATTAATATTATCTTGAAATACAACTTTTAATGAGCCACCTTTTAATGACATAAACTTTTCAAATGTTAATTTTTTCTTTAATATGTCAATTATTTCGCTATAATTTAATATAAGAGAAACATTATTTTGTATTCTTCTTTTCGTTTCTTCCTTTGATAATGATATAGCATCTGCTATTGCAGATATAAATGTACCATTTTCAACACCTCTTCTAAGATAATAATTAAATCCTTCGCTAATATTAGTATATTCAAGACCTTTATTACTTTTGTTAAATAATTCATTAACAATAGGAGGTAGAAATCCATATCTATTAGGGGATATAAATAATTTTTCTTGTTGTAAAATATAACTATAGTTTTTATATAATTGCCCTTTTGCTAATTTTTTACTATTTGATTCTTGTGTACATTCATCTATTCTGGTTTTTTTAATATTCTTATAACAACAAGGAAGACAAATTTTATTATTATACTCATCTTTTATAGTATCAACAAATCCAGTATATATTAAATGTTGTTTATTACTATTTCTAACATATATATTTTTAGGTATAGATGTTGAATTATTAATTTTATCAACATCAGATTTATCTAGAATTTGTTCTTCTTCATAATTATATCCAATAGGACAAAAATAAAAATTATTTCTATAAACAATTCCTTTATTTTCATAAATATCAACTGCATATTTTAATCTTTCGATATCATTATTAATTGTAGTTTTTTCTTGTTCTGTTTTAGCATTTTTTAATTTATCTTCATTTTGTTTTATTAATTTTTTAGATTCATTTAATTTTTGGACATATAATGATTCATCTATAACCATAGGTTGACTACTTAATTGACATTTTCTTGGATAACCAATTTTAGAATCTGTAGTAGTAGTGGTGAATAAATCTAAATCTGCAGCTTTTAGTCTATGTAATGGAGATATTTCTTTGCTGATATCGAATAATTCTTTTTTAATAGGAACTTTAATATTTACAATTTCATTCATGTCACCAGCCTCGCCAGCTTTGTCCATGTCACCAATGTCACCAATGTCACCAATGTCACCAATGTCATCAATTTTAACATAAGGTTCATTAAGTACCTCGTCGTCGTCTTCATCCACATCCGCAAATAAATCTTCTACATCACTAATAAACCAATTGGTATCATTTAATGTTAATTTTTTAGCATCTTCAATATTTTGTAATGCTTCTTTATCAGCATCTATAATTTCACTTGTTTTAAGTTGCATAAATTTTTTATCTTTTTTTACATCATTAATATTATTGTATAATATTAATAATGATTTTATAAAGTTAATAATGCGTGTCATTTCAATACTATTTTTAACACCAGTAATAAAAATTTTATAATTAGTGGGATCTGCTCCTTGAATTTTAATATCAATTCCAGGGTGTTTAATTAATTTAGAAAGTACATATTTAACATCAGAAAATTTACCTTTTTTTTCTGTTTCAATATTTTTCAAATTAAAATCAATTGTATATTTTTCATAAATTTTTTTAGCTTGTTCTGGTAAAACTCTAAATTTTTCAGATAATAATTCAACGATAATATCAGGAGTTACATTATAAGTGTGTGTTAATATATTATTAATAAATTTATTAACATCATTCATTTTTAAATATCCATCAACACGTTTGTAACGTAACTGTAATGAACTATCTTTTCCAGATATATATTTTTGATCCTTATTTTCTATATTTTCTAATTGAATATTTTTTCTAATAACACTAACATATGTTCCAAAATATAAAGCGAAATCATTTAACTCGCTATAATTAATTTCATTATTAAGTTTTTCAAATGAAAATTTTGATAAAGTATTCATAAAAGCAATTGTAGTATTTTCTGCATTATATTCAGGAGGTATAATTTTTAAATGTCTAAACCCATTATATTGGTATTCAATATCATTAATTTTATCAATAATTTTTTTAACAGTATTAATAACATTTTTAACATCATCTAAATTAGCTCCTTTACCATTATTATATGATTCTTCCCATGTAGTTTTAATTTCTAAACTACCGTTTCTAAAAATATTAACTGATCCGTATTTATATTCATTTGTTTTAGTAATAGCATTTATTTTATCTAATTTATAATTAAAAAATTTAAAACTTAAACCTTTCCCAGATATTTTAATAATATCGTCTGTATTCATAGTTTTTTTTGAAATCCATTCTTCCACAACATTTTGTGGAATAAATTTAGTAGCGGGTATATAAAATCTATGTTTAGGTATTATATTTTCTTCTATACTAACAGTATCATCTTTAAATTTAATAAATGGTATATCATCATTTAATTCTAATCTTGAATAAATTTTTGATAAATTAATATAATCATTTGATATTTTATCGTAATTTACTTTAATAATAATTTCTGTTATACATGAATGATAAAATTCCGGTTGTTTTTTATAATTATTCATAGCATTATTAACAATATCAATAGTTATTTCATCTTGAGTAACATTTTCTATTATATTATTAATATTTTCTTTATAACTTCCTAATTTACTTTCAACTACATTTTTATATTTTTTATTATCATTTACCAAATCTGGCCAATATTTAATTAAATGACCATAACGAACATTATCACTAATAAAAATATTTCCATTTTTTTTATATACTTCGTTAATAAAATAATCAAATGTTATTAAATTAAATGTATCTGACTCCCCTAAAATAGTTTCAACTGTCATACCAAATGTATCTTCTAAATTATAATCATTTAATTTAACAAATTCTTTAGAATCTAATTTAATAAAATATTTAGATGAATCATGTGATTCATTCGCATTAAAAGGATTTAATGGAAATTGAATTAATTTATCACCTTTTACACTATTTGTTAATCTTTTTTTACCTCTAAATATTTTTTTTGTTTGAAATGCATATCCTACATAATCTAATATTGATTTACCACATAGGTAATTTATATCTTTTTTATCTTTAATTATACCTCTTTTAATACCTATTTCTTGATCAGAAATAAATAAATATTGCATACAAGGAGGAATATCTAAATATTTAGCTATTTTATTTTTTACTGTATTAATATTATCATCAACCTCAATAAATGAATTAATTCTAATGATATCATTAGAATTAATGATTTCATTAGAATTATTTTCATCAAAAATATATAATTTACCTGTACCAATATTATTTATTTTATATATTTTTCTTTTTATAACATTATCATCTATATAATTAGATGTATCTGAGTCTATTTTAGATTTAGAATTATTCATCTATATAATTAATTAAAATAATTTAATTTATTATATGTTTATAATAATTTATAATTTATAATTATAAACATATGTTTATAATTATAATTATAAACATATATTAATTTAATTTAATCCAAAGTAACTTAGGTTAAATTAAATCCAAAGTAAATTAATTTAACATGAAGTTAAATAATTAAATTAGATATATCTGGCATATCTGTATTTAATGCATGATATGATCCGTCATTTTCATCTTCAATAATATAAATATTATTGTATTTAGATAAATTAATTGTTTCTGATTTAACATATTTATTATTAATAATATAAAATATTTGAGTACAGTTTCCATTTACATCAAAATATAATTTAGCAGGACCATCTATTATAGATCTAGTAACAATATTATTATTAAAAAATGTTATTTGTTTAACTTTACCATTTTCATAATAAAATACAATAACAGAATTATTTTTTGGTAATGAATAATCAACAAATAATAAAGAATTATTTATTAATTTATCATTAAAAATATTATTATAATAATATTTTTTATAATAGTTTCCAGAAGAATAATTTTCTTCTAATGAATAATATGTTTTTGAGCTATAATAATTATTCGTTTCTACTGTTTCAATAATATTTCCACATCTTGTAATAGAAGTAGTTAAATCCATTGCAATTAAAAGCTATTAAAACTAATTTTATTTAATCAATTTTTATGAAGCTCTCACTGGGGACACTTCGATAATAAACATGAGTCACGTGGCAAGCCACGTTCCTCAAGTTTATTATCTCGCGTCCCCATAGCCCCTCAGGATTATGTGTAAATTTTATAAAAGATATGACCGCTTTGCGGTCATACCAATTATAAATTCACACTAAACTATTTAGAAAACTTTGTATATTTCGTTTTCACTTGTAAATAATTAAGAGAGGATTTGAGACTAGTTTACAAATAATAGACATATGAACAAAGGGATAAATTAACAAAGATATCAAATTAACAAAGATATCAAATCTTGATTTAATTACTAAGGGATTTAAATGATCCATTATCATATTCTATTACATAAGTATTATGATATTTAGAAATATTAGAAGTTTTATCAAAAGAATTTAGGATTAAACCATCTTTAACATATTCAATATATATACAATTTCCATTAATATCAAAATTTAATATAGCTGGGGACACTCGTTCATAGAACCATCACGCCTAACGGCGTTCCGGTTCTCTTCACTTCGCGTCCCCATAGCCCCTCAGGATTATGTGTAAATTTTATAAAAGATATGACCGCTTTGCGGTCATACCAATTATAAATTCACAC
>Ga0214919_10003088_pt1 | contig 25576 bp, 33 predicted proteins | sample LL1503_MetaG_FD_177994 | JGI IMG/M metagenome (GOLD analysis project Ga0214919, IMG submission 177994) | Freshwater microbial communities from Lake Lanier, Atlanta, Georgia, United States - LL-1503 | ecosystem: Environmental > Aquatic > Freshwater > Lake | place: USA: Georgia | collected... | reverse complement strand
TCAAATTACAAGAACTTATTGATAAACCATTTTGGGTAAAGAGAGAACCAAAGAAACATAGGTATATCTACATTTTGGGCAAGGATAAAAAAGATAAAAAGGAATTGTTGAAAAGAATAAAACATCCACTATATTCATATCCAAAAACATTAGAGGAATATACCGAAGAAATATTAAAATTAGAACCAATTGAAAGAGTTAAATAAGTTATATTGTGATACGAGCAGAGTATCAATTAGAGAAATCAGTTCAGCAGTTGCAAAAGAGATTATAGTAAAGAAACACTATACGCACGCATGGACGGCTTGTAGATACGCATTGGGGATATTTTATAGAACCGATGAGTCAAATGCAGTTGGTGATAGTCATAAATTGATAGGATGTTTAGTTTATGGTTTCCCAGTAGGTGCAAGAGCATCAACATCGGTTTGTGAAGGTTTAACAAAAGATAACATTTTAGAATTAACAAGATTATATTGCGATGATGGGTATGGTTCAAACATTGAGTCATATGCATTAGGACAATCTTTCAAATGGTTTAGAGAGAATGATAAAGCAATCAAAGTTTTAATATCATACGCAGACAACGGACAAGAACATTTGGGAGGTATTTATCAGGCAACAAACTGGATTTATCAAGGAATGAATACTGACATCGCATTGATGCCAAATTACGGAATATCTTTATCAAATGACCCTTACAAATGGATACATAGTAGAACGGTTTTCTCTATGTGGGGTAGTGGTAATTTAGAAGCATTAAGAGCAGCAATTGGGAAGGATGGTTATAAAGAGTTTTGGAGAAGGGAAGAACCACCAAAACATAGATACATACAAATTATAGGTGAGGACAAAAAGGAAAAGAAAGACCTAAAGAAACGATTAAAACACGAAATTAGACCTTATCCTAAAAATACACAGGAATTTAACAAAGCAATTCAACATCATACAACGATAGAACCCGAAACTGACATTAAGACAAAGTTTTGGTAATATCAAATAATTTAAGTATATTAGACATATGAAATTTTGGGACACAGGAACAGAAATAAAAAAGACAGACGCATTTGATTTTGAAAGAAATAAGAGAGAGTTAATTGAAAACTTGGATTACTTATTTACTATGTCGGTGCAAGAGCAAACCCTTTATAAAAAGTGGTTAGAGTGGAATGAAGATTTGCATGCAAGTATGAAATTACTGCCGGCACTTCATCAACAATACGATAAGATTTGGCAACCGAAAGACTTATTAGACAAAGAGGGAACAATTAAAGAAATCCAAGAAATGCAACCTTATGTTGAATTAGTTGGAGAAGGTGATGAAGCAACCCGTTGGACATATGTTAGAAAGTTGATTTCCTCAATGGAATTTACAGCAAACCCAGGTCGTAATGTTAAGGGTTATGTAAAAGATAGAGTAAGTGGTAAGATATTGGGTGTTATCAGTTTAGGTAGTGATATCACATCGTTGGGAGTTAGAGATGAATTTATTGGTTGGACAAAAGAGGACAAATTCAATGGTGGCAAATTAAACTGTACGGCAATCGGAACATCAATCATTGCGACTCAACCATTAGGATATAATTTCTTAGGTGGTAAGTTGGTATCAGCATTGACAACCTCACCCACATTTAGACAAGAGTGGAAAGATAAATACAAAAATACATTAGTAGCAGTTGGAACAACATCATTATATGGTATTCATTCACAATACAATGGTATTCCACATTTCAAAACATTAGGGGAAAGTAAAGGTAAAATCAGTATCAAACCTGATGACAAATACTACGATGTATGGCATCATTGGTTACAAGAGAATAAAGCTGATTGGTATAAAACTCAAATTGAAGAAGCATCTGCAGATAAGTCCGGCCCAGTTAGTGGTGTTAAACAAAAGATATTAGGACAAATATTCAAAGAGTTAGGAATTAAAAACGATACATACCATCACGGATTTAAGAGAGGTGTATATTTTGCACCAATGTATGAGAATGGTAATGATTATCTATGTTCTAAAATTGATGAGGATAAATTAATAATGAAACCAAAGTTTGTACAAGGTGACGAATATACAATCAAATGGTGGAAAGAAAAAGCAATAAAGAGATATTCTAAATTGCATGAAGAAGGTAGATTGAAACCAGAAAAGTTATTCTATGCAGACGCAATTGGTTTAACTTGGGAGGAAATGAAAGACAAATTTTTAGCAGACGTGGGTAGATAAAATAACATATGTATCAAAACATTTATTACGAGAGACAAAAGAATTTAATGCATCTTTGGGATGACAAAAACGGGTATCAAACAATGCCATACCGAAAGTATGCATATAAGAAAGACCCACATGGAGAACATCTTTCAATGAATGGTGACAAACTAAGTCGTATTTCAAAGTGGGAAAAGGATGAAGCAAATGACTTATTTGAAAGTGATGTTCCAGAAACAACAAGAGTATTAGTAGATATTTACAATAGTGATATACCCTCAACAGGACATAGAGTATTGACTTTTGACATTGAGGTTGAAATGATTACAGGACTTCCAAACACACGAGAAGCACAAAACGAATTAACAGCAATTGCTGCACATGATGGAGCAACAAAACTTTATGATGTATTCGTATTAGATAAAGACAAAACAGTAAAAAATAATGCAAAAACATTTAGCAAAGATGGGAGAGAGGTTAACCTTCACGTTTTCGATAACGAGAAAAATCTCTTACTTGCTTTCCTTAATTATTACGAGGAAATTGACCCAACTATTCTTACGGGATGGAACATAGATTTCTTTGATATTCCATACCTTTACAATCGTATTAAAAATGTATGTGGTGAAGGTCATGCAAAAAGACTTTCTAGAATAGGACAATGTTTCTATTCCCCTTATAGAGAGAAGTGGACATTCGGTGGAGTATCTATTTTGGACTACATCAGTCTATACAAACAATATAACTTTGGATTGGAGTCAGCATACACTCTAAACCACATCGCAACAAAAGAATTGGGTAGAGGTAAGGTTGAGTATGAAGGAAGTTTGGATGACCTATTCGTAAATGATTTAGAAAAATTTATTGAGTATAACATTGTCGATGTGGACTTAGTGGTAGCAATGGATGAGAAGTTGAAGTTTATAGATTTATGTCGAGCTATATGTCACGCTGGTTATGTTCCTTACGAAGATTATATGTTTTCGTCAAAATGGTTAGAAGGTGCATGTTTAGCATACCTTAAAACTAAAAACATGGTTGCAACAAACAAACCTGCAGATAGGAGAGAAAGGATGCAAGCTTTAAGAGATAACGACCAAGAGAAGTTTATTGGAGCATATGTGAAAGAACCTATCGTTGGAAAGTATGATTGGATATATGATTTGGATTTAACATCTCTATACCCATCAATCATTATGACATTAAATATCTCACCTGAAACAAAGGTTGGTAAGATTTCAAATTGGGATGCAGAACAATATATCAAAGGTGAGGAAGTTATATATAAGTTGAAGGGTAAGGATGGTGATGAGTACGAATATAACCGTCAGGAATTAGCAGATGTTATTAAAGATAGTCAATTAGGTGTAGCAGCTAATGGAGTTCTTTATATGCAAGATAAACCAGGTTTGATTGCGGACATTCTAAATACATGGTTTAACAAAAGAGTTGAATATCGTAAATTGGAAAAGAAATATGGTGAGGAAAAAAATACTGAATTATATGAGTTCTATGGTAAGAGACAACACGTTCAGAAAATCCTTTTGAACTCAATGTATGGTGTATTAGGTCTACCCGCATTTCGTTTCTATGATGTGGATAATGCTGAAGCAGTGACACTAACAGGACAAGTCGTAATTAAAAAGACGGCTGAAATGGCAAATAGAAAATATTGGAAAGAATTGGGAACAACCGATGACTACAATGTTTATATTGATACCGACTCAATTTATATGATGGCAGAACCTTTGGTAAAACATAGATACCCAGAATATAAGACATTTGATGAGAAAAGAATGGCAGTTGAGGTAGACAATATTGCAACCGAAACACAAACATTCTTAAATTCATTCTACGACTTATTGGCAGAGAGATTTTTCTTTATTCCAAAAGACAAACATAGATTTGAGATTAAAAAGGAATATATCAGTAAAGCAGGATTTTGGGTAGCAAAGAAACGATACGCACAATGGATGATTTTGAAAAACGGAATACCATGTGACAAATTAGATGTGAAAGGATTGGATGTAGTTAGAAGTTCATTCCCAAAAGCATTTCAAAAGTTTATGTCGACAATGTTGAAAGATATCTTAATGGGTAAAGGACATGATTATATTGATGATACTCTATTGACCTTTAAGAAAAGTTTACCAACACTACCTGTAAATACAATCGCAAAAGGTGGAGCATTAAAGGAATTGAGTAAGTATGATAATGGTAGTTGGAAAACAGGTGACGCAGTAGCAAACTTTGAGAAAGGAACACCTGCACACGTTAAAGCCGGAATAACATACAATAGATTATTAAAATTCTTCAATTGTCCATATAAGCATGAACCAATTAGAGATGGTGATAAAGTAAAGTGGGTATATCTTAAAGACAACCCATTAGGATTAGAAACAGTTGCATTCAAAGATTATAATGACCCAAAGGAAATTATGGATTTTGTGGAAACATATGTAGATAGAAACAAAATATTTGAAGCAGAATTAGAAAACAAATTAGATGACTTTTATAACGCATTAAAGTGGGATAAAGTTACCGCAGATACAAAAACCGCAAAGAAGTTTTTTGCATTTTAATTTGGTATTATAAAAAATTAGTCGTATATTAGTAAAACAAACAATAAAACATGAACAAAAACAATTTATTAAAATTCATTCAAAAGTATTCACTAGGTGGACTTATTGAATCAGTAGCGTGGAACGCTGAAGGAACAAAGTTATCAGTTAGATTTATTTCAGATGATAAAACATTATTAGGTGAGGTAGAGTTTAACGCTTACACATCAACATCAATGAATGTCGGTATTTACACAACATCATTATTGAAAAATATGATTGGTGTATTAGACAACGACTTAACATTAAAAGTTGATAAAGCAGGTGATAAATCAGTATCATTAAAGTTATCGTCTGACGAAACTGAAACATCTTATCAATTGGCAGACTTAGGAGTTATTCCTCCAGTTCCAGATTTGAAAACATTACCTGATTTCGGTATTTCAATTGATATGGCATCTAATATGATTGACAAATTCATTAAAGCAAAAGGTGCATTGAGTGATGTAGATACTTTCACAATCTTTACCGAAGGTGGTGATTTGAAGATGGCAATTGGTTATTCTTCTATCTCTACAAACCGAGTTACATTTACTGCACAAAAAGATTACGCAGAAACAGTAAAACCAATTTCTTTCTCAGCAAAGTATTTGAAAGAAATCTTAACGGCAAACAAAGAAGCAACATCAGCAAAATTAAAAGTTTCAACTGACGGATTATCAAATGTTGAATTTCAAATTGATGATTTTGTATGTAAATATTATTTAGTAGAAATTTCAAATTAATAAAATGAGTGAACAATTAGAATTATTCCCAACAGAAGTTGGTTACGAATTATCTCCACAAGAGGAAGTAAATATTCCAGAAGCACAACCAATTAAAGATGCTGAATGGTGTTTTCAATTTTTCAATAATGAACCAACTGTTTTTGCATGGCAAGAGTTGGGTGCAGAGCCAAATCCATTGGTTTTACAAATTAATCCAGTTGAAGGTGAAGGTTTGAATTTCCAACAAAATGGAATGACATTTAGAATTTTTCCAAGAGAAATATCAAAAGAAACAAAACTACAAAGATTAGAACAAACTGAACAAAATGCAAGTAAAAATAAAGAAGCTTAGTCCAGACGCAGTTATTCCAAAATATGCAAAAGATGGTGATGCGGGTTTAGATTTAGTGGCAACATCAAAATTATCCAATACATCATTTCAGGTATCATACGGAACGGGTTTAGCTATGGAAATTCCAAAAGGATTTGTTGGATTAGTTTTCCCTCGCTCATCAATTAGAAATACCGAACTTACATTGAGTAATTCAGTAGGAGTAATTGATTCGGGATATAGAGGAGAACTACAAGCAACCTTTAATAAAACGAGAGGATTTGGTTCAATTGATTATAGTATTGGTGATAAAATTGCACAAATTATTATAATACCATATCCACCAATTGAGTTTCAAGAAGTAGAAGAATTAAATAACACCGAAAGAGGCAAAGGCGGATTCGGTTCAACTGGAAAATAATATGAGTTTTTTCGCAAACGAAAACAATAAAAAAGAACATAGCTTGTGGGTGGAGAAATACCGCCCACAAACTCTTGCTGACTATGTTGGTAATGAAACCATCAAAGAAACAATTCAGCAATATTTAGATGCAAATGATATACCACATTTATTGTTGTATGGAAAAGCGGGTACGGGTAAGACCACACTTGCTAAACTAATCGTAAACACAATCAAATGTGACTTTATGATTATCAACGCATCGGATGAAAACAATGTGGATACTGTAAGAACAAAAGTTAAAAACTTTGCATCATCGGTAGGTTTTGCAGGTTTCAAAGTAATCATCTTAGATGAGTTTGATTATATGACACCGGGAGCACAAGCGATTTTGAGAAATTTAATGGAAACATTCAGTAAACATTGTAGATTTATCTTAACCTGTAACTACATTGAGAAAATCATTGACCCTATCCAAAGTAGATGTCAATCTTTCGCAATTACACCTCCGACTAAAAAAGATGTAGCAGTTCAGGTAGCAAAGATATTAGATGCTGAAAAGATTAAGTATGAACCAAAGAATATGGCTGATGTGATTAATTCATATTATCCAGATATTAGAAGAATACTTAATACTTGTCAATTACAATCAGCAAAGGGTGAATTGAAAGTAGACCATAGAGTAATGGTTGAAGCAAACTTTGCAACTAAACTTATTGACTTATTAAAGGCAGACGATGATAAGAGAAATATGTTTATGAAAATTAGACAGGCAGTAGCTGACAATAGATTAAATGATTATTCGGAAATGTATACAATGTTATACGAAAAGGTAGATGAATACGCAAGTGGAAATGTGGCAAATACAATTTTAACTATTGCAGATGGTCTTTCAAAGGATGCATTGGTAGTAGATAAGGAGATTGTATTTATGTCTACAATTATACAAATATTAAACATTATAAAATAAACAAAATGGAACAAGGACAACAAATGAATCAATTACCACCAAATTTTAATCTAAACGATGCAAGGGATATGGATTGTGATTGTGGAGGAAAGATTTTCCTACCAGGTTATAGATTCAAAAAAATTAGTAGATTATTAACAGGTGCACCCAAGGATTCGGTTATGCCAGTTGAGTTATACATTTGTGCAGGTTGTGGTAAACCATTAAATGAATTATTACCACAAGAATTGCAAGAAACTACAATTATAAAATAATGGCAGTTAAAAAGTTATTTGACCATCTTAACGCAATAACCTCCGAACAAGACCCAAATTATTTTAATAAACTTTCAGAAGAAGATTTGAAATCATGGAGTAATTTTATGGTTAATCGTTTTCTTTCTATGAAACCGGAATGGGTAGAATTGGTTGCAACTCTACTTCCTTTAAGTCAAACTTTGTCTCCAAAGGAAATGTATAAGTTGTATATCAATATTATCCCAAAGGGTAAGTATTTTTTGAAATATGTTAAAGGTAAATCGGAAGATAAATACGAACAATTCATTGTAGACTTGTTAAAAAAAGAATACGATTGTTCGGAAAATCAAGCAATAGAATATTTGGAAGTTCTTTATTCTTCAAGAGAAGGTAGAGAATATTTGAAATATGTTAGTGAAAAATATGGTATAGATAAAAAGCAAATAACTAAACTAAAACTTAAGATATAATTTGGTAAATCCAATAATTTATCTTATATTAGAGTTATTATGGCAAGAGTATCATTTTCACAATATAGTATGTGGCATAACTGCCCACAACAATACAAATTAGCATACATAGATAAGTTAGGAGAAAGCTCCTCTAACATACATTCAATCTTTGGAACTGCAATGCACGAAACACTTCAAAACTATTTGGAGAAATGTTTAAGAATATCAAAGTCACAAGCTGACAAAATGATTGACTTACAAGAGTATCTAAAAGAAAGAATGAGAGATGCATATCTTAAAGAAACTGAAGGGGAAATAGGAAATACTACAATATGCACCAAAGAAGAAATGGTGGAGTTTTTAGAAGATGGAAATGTCTTATTAGATTGGTTTCAAAAACCCAAAAACTTTAACAAATTCTTTTCGTTAAAACACGATGAGTTGGTAGCAATTGAACAACCTATAAACACAAAGATTTCAGAGAATGTAAACTTTATGGGTTTCATAGATTTGGTTATTAGAGATACCTTTAATGGTAGGTATAGAATTATTGACTTTAAGACTTCTACAAGAGGTTGGAGTAAGTATCAAAAATCAGACCCAGTTAAAAGTGCACAAATCTTATTATACAAAAAGTTATATGCAGAATTACTAAACATTTCAGAAGATGTGATTGATGTTGAATTTATTATATTGAAAAGAAAAGTAGAAGTAAGAGAGGATATTCCAACACATAGAATTAGCAAACACATACCTGCAAATGGTAAGGTGTCAGTAAACAAAGCATGGAAAGGTTTTACGGACTTTGTAGAGAGTGTATTTGACAAAGATGGTAATTATAGAACTGATGTAGAATATCCAAAGAACGCAACTAAATTGTGTGAATGGTGTGAGTTTCATCAAAGAGGGATATGTGATAGAGGATTAAAAAATGTATTATAAAATTAAAAAATCAATAATTATTTATAAATAAAAAGTTATGGCAAAAAAGAAGATTCTGTTATTATCGGATGATTTAAGAATGGCAAGTGGTATTGCAAATGTTTCCAAGCAATTAGTAATGGGAACTGTTGATAAATATGATTGGGTACAATTAGGTGCGGCAATCAAACATCCAGAAGCTGGTAAGGTATTAGACCTAAACGAAGATGTTAGAGCTAGAACGGGTGTAGCAGATGCTAGTGTTAAAATTTATCCATCCGATGGGTATGGTAATCCAGACATTATCCGTCAATTATTAATGACTGAAAAACCTGACGCTATCTTACACTTCACTGACCCTAGATATTGGATTTGGTTATATGAAATGGAACACGAAATCCGTCAATCAGTACCTTTATTCTTTTATCATATATGGGATGATTTACCAGACCCAAAATACAATAGAGATTATTATGAAAGTTGTGATTGGATTGGATGTATTTCAAAACAAACTTATGGTATTACTAAAAGAGTTTGGAGTTGGGATAAAGAAAAACATTGGACTAAACCGGCTGATTGGCAAGTAAGTTATGTACCACATGGTATCAATTCCGATTTATATAAACCAATTGAAGTTCCACAAGAATTCAAAAAAGAAATATTTGGAGATAAGGAATATGAGTTTGTTCTTTATTGGAATAACAGAAACATTCGTAGAAAACAACCAATTGATGTTATTTTAGCATTTGATAAATTTGTAGAAGCATTAAGACCAGAGGAAAGAAGTAAAGTGTGTTTATTAATGCATACTCAACCTGTGGAAGAACATGGAACGGATTTACCAAGAACAATTGCAGAATGTTGTTCTCCGGAAACAAATGTAGTATTTGCACCAAATAGATATTCAGAAGAACAATTGAACTATCTTTATAATATGGGTGATGTAACAATCAATGTGGCATCAAACGAAGGATTTGGATTAGCAACTGCGGAAAGTGTAATGGCAGGGACACCAATCATAGTAACAGTTACAGGTGGTTTACAAGACCAATGTGGATTTAGAGAAAATGGTACAGGTAAATTACTTACTGCAGAAGATTATGTAGAAATTGGTTCTTTACATGATAGACATAAAAAAGCAGGTGTAGTTTGGGGAGATTGGGTTAAACCAATTTGGCCAGTTCGTTCATCAACAGGTTCGGTTCCTACTCCATACATTTTTGATGATAGAGTTGACTTTGAAGATATTACTCCATTGATTATGGATTGGTATAAAATGCCAAAAGAAGATAGAGATAAAGCTGCATTAAAAGGTAGAAAACATTTTATGGGTGAAGGATTATTAAGTAGAGAAGCAATGTGTAAAACATTGGTTGATGGTATGGAAGGAGCATTTGAAAATTGGAAACCAAAACAAAAATTTAAGTTAATAGAGTTATAGTATGAAACCAACATTAGTATTTCAAGCACCAGTAGCAACTAGAAGTGGATATGGTGACCACGCGAGAGATTTATTACATTCTCTTTATAAATTAGATAAATTTGAAATTAAAGTAATCAGCACTCGTTGGGGAACAACTCCAATGGATGCACTTAACTATGATAAACCATTTCATAAGTGGGTAGTGGATAGTATTATTCCAAAAATTGAACAAAAGCCTGACATCTATATTCAGGTTACCGTACCAAATGAATTTCAACCATTAGGACATTATAACATTGGTATTACTGCAGCAATTGAAACAACACATTCTCCATTAGATTGGGTACATGGTTGTAATAGAATGGATTTAATTATAGTCCCATCCGAACATTCAAAAAAGAGTTTGGTAGATACCGTATACAATGAAGCAAATCAACAAACAGGCCAATTAATAAAACAACATAGAATCCAAAAACCGGTAGAAATTTTATTTGAAGGATTTGATGAAATGGATTTTGGAACAGAGCATGTTGCACATATTACAGAATTAGATTCAATCAAAGAAGACTTTGCATTTCTATTTGTAGGACATTGGTTAAGAGGTGATTTAGGTGAAGATAGAAAGAATGTGGGAATGATGATTAAAACATTCGCAATGGCATTCAAAAACGAAAAGGTTAAACCTGCATTAGTTCTTAAAACTAGTTCAGCGGGATTTAGTGTAATGGATAGAGAAACTACTATTAAAAAAATTAAAGAGGTGTTGGGCAATGATTATAAAAAAGTTCCAATCTATCTTTTACATGGAGATTTAACTCCTGCAGAAATGAATGGATTATATGAACATCCAAAAGTAAAAGCAATGTTAAACTTTACAAAAGGTGAAGGATTTGGTAGACCTTTATTAGAATTCAGTTTGACAGGTAAACCAATTTTAGTAAGTAATTGGAGCGGCCATATTGATTTCTTAAAACAAGGTGCAGTATTATTGGAAGGTGAATTAAAACTGGTACACGAATCTGCAGCAGACCAATTTTTATTAAAAGAATCACAATGGTTTAATGTAAATATTTCAAAAGCATTACAATCTATAAAGGATGTTTATAAGAATTATGACAAATATAAAATAGAAGCATTTCAATTGGGAAAACATAATAAACAAAATTTTGGTTTAGAAAAAATGACTAAATTATTTGATACCATTTTAACACAATATGGTATTTATACTAAGATGCAACCCAAATTTCAACAGTTACAATTACCAAAATTAAAAATGTTAAATAAATAAAAATGATAAATAGAAATTACAATGCGAGATATCTATCTCATATCGTTTCTAAACAAAAAGTGCCATCCGTAACAATGGTCAAATCAACATTTTATCAAATATCTCAATATGAAAATGTTGATGGTATTAAGGAAACATATGGAACAATGGACGCACCACTCATATTTACATTATTTGTATCCAAATCAAAAGATATAGTACATTGTATAAAATTAAGTGCAATAAACCCATCGTTATTAAAAAGAGTATTACATAAACTTACAAACGATGCTACTCACGAAATTGAATTATCAGGAACAGCTAGAAAAACATATGAAACGGTTATTTCTAAATTTCCTACGGTTGTAGATGGTGCATATAGAACTTATAAATTATCAGGAATTGATAAAGCATTTGAACTGAATATGAATATTCCAGGATTTACATCAACAAGAGACCATATTGAAGGTATTAATGAAAGGTATCAAGTACAAAATAAATAAAAACAGTTATGACATCAAACGAATTTGTCCTTTGGTTAAAAGGATTCACAGAGGGAGTACACGAATTTAATATTACTCCAAAACAATGGGATATATTAAAAGAAAAGTTAGCAGAAGTAGAGGATAAAGTATTAATTCTTGAATCACCAAAATTTCCATTTGGAACACCAACGGGAACAACAATAACAACAACACCTGGTGTTAGTTCTATTACAATAACTAATCCACCATTTGGATTTGGAAGTACATCAACTGCTTATGGATATCCTAGTGGTTCTGCATGGAGTTATACAACATCCAACAAAAAAATATTTTAATGAAATTAAGTTACGCAATAACGGCTTGTAATGAAGTCGAAGAAACGATTAGATTAGTAGGACAATTATTAAATTATAAAGAGGAAAATTCAGAAATAGTAGTCCTTTTAGATTTACCAAAAGCTCCAATAGAATTAGTAGAGTATTTGGAATTGCAAGCAAACGCAGACCACATTACACTTATTGAATCCGAATTTAATAATGATTTTGCACAATGGAAAAATCTATTAAACTCACAATGTAAAGGTGAGTGGATATTTCAGTTAGATGCCGATGAATATTTAGAACCAGATTTGATTGTAAATATGGAATCTCTATTAGATACAAATACCGATAAGGATATGATTGTTGTTCCAAGAATCAATACAGTTGAAGGATTGACCGACACACATATTCAAAAATGGGGATGGAATGTAAACGAAAAAGGTTGGGTAAATTTCCCAGATGTTCAAACTCGTATTTATAAAAACTCTGACAAAATTGGTTGGATGAATAAAGTACATGAAAGAATTGTTGGCTTTGAATCATACACATCATTTCCAGCAGATGAAATATATTGTATTAGACATCCTAAAACAATTGAAAGACAAGAAAGACAAAATAATTACTACGACACTTTATAATGGTACACATATATTATCACATATATGCAATCGATGGTGTTGAATCTATAATAAATGAACAATTTTCTTTAATAGAAAAACATTTTGATTTTCCTTACACACTAAATATTGGAATTTCTATTGCGGGTGATAATAAACCAACATCGGAAATACTAAAAGTATTAGATAAATCAAAAGTACGTGATATCAGGTCGGGTGGTAACGAATTTGTTACATTGGATTTAATTTTCAATGATAAAGAAAAATTTGACGATTCCGATTATATTTTGTATATTCATACAAAGGGTGCCTCCAAACAAACCGACTCACAATATGAAAATATTATAAGTTGGAGACATCTTATGAATTATTTTAATATAGAATTAAATAAAAACGTATTTAATATTTTTGATAAAACTGAATATAACACATATGGTACATTATATGGACAAGCCGGCCCTTGGAAAATATATTCTGGTAATTTTTGGTGGATGAAAGCATCATACGCTAAAACAATAAATTTAGATGGTGTAAAAAGAAATAATAGATTTGCTGCAGAACATTCGTTTATTCAAATGGGGAAAAATTGGAAACCATATTCATCATATAATAGAGAAGGTGAAAATCATTATGAAATTTTATTCAAAAGAGAAGAATATGCAAAATAAAATAACATTTATATACGATTGCAAACCAAACGAAACATGGTCAACACCACTATCATTGTTAAATGAATTCAAAGAAAGAGGTTGGGAAACTGAAATAGTTCCAATACCAAATGGTGATGATTCCGCATTACAATTGTGGATTCAACAAGATACACCAACCGATGTTGTATTGTTTATGGATTGGGGTAGATTTGATTCTAAATGGTTGGATAAGAACTTAAAACCCAATTCATTTTGGATTCAGGAAAGTGGAGACGACCCACAAAACTTTGAAAGGAATTATCCAAAAGCAAATCGGTTTCATTACACAATTACACCTGACAAAGTATCAGCCGAAGAATATAAAATATGTGGTATTAATGCAGACTGGGTTCCACATTGGGCAGACACAATGGTTCAATTCCCAATGAATTTAGAACCAGAATATGTTGGAGTAACGAGTAGAGGTAGAGGTGGTTCTGAATTTTTAGACTATCTTACTCATTGGGCAGAAGGTGCAATTGGAAATCAAAATGGAATGAACGCAGAAGAACATACCGAATTTTTGAATAAAGGTTTAATGGTTATTCAAAATAGTAGATGGAAAGAAATTACTCGTAGAATATTTGAAGCAATGGCCTGTGGTAAAATGGTTTTAACCGATAACTTACCACCAGAAACAGGATTGAGAGATATGTTTATAGATGGTGAAGATATCGTTTATTATGATGAAATGTTTGATTGTATAGAAAAGATAAACTACTACAATGAAAATGAAGAAGAAAGAGAAAGAATTGCATATAATGGAATGGCAAAAGTTATAGCAAATTACACACAAATACAAGTAGTAGATAAATTAATACAAAAATTTGAATTATGGAAGAAATAAAAAAACTACCAATTAGTATAGGGATATTAGCATGGAACAGTGGACAAGTATTAGTAGATACGTTAACTACATATTACGAAAATGGTTTATTCGATATGATAAATGATGTGACTATCCTATTTCAGGAAGTAACACCACAAGATATGGAAATTGCAAGACATTTTGGATTAGATTTCATAGGTTTACAAAAGAATATCGGAATAGGTCAAGCATTTATTAGATTAACCGAAAATGCACAAACCGATAATGTTTTAGTATTAGAACATGATTGGAATTTAATAGAGAACGGAGAAATAACATATAAAAGATTGCAAGATGGTATTAAGTTATTAGATGGATGTGGTATGAATGCTGTTAGATATAGACATAGAGAACAACCAGGTAATCCACATTTTTCATTTAGACATAAAGGCAGTGAATTAACTTATTATGATGATGAAATTGGTTGTACCTCACCGCACTTATTGGATTCACTACATTGGTTAGACCCATCCGTTGAATTTCCAGATAAGATACAAAAATTAGGACAACATTTTATAACAACATCTCGTTGGGGTAATTGGACTAATAACCCAACAATGTATAAGAAAGATTTTTATTTAGAAACAGTTAGACAATTTGCAGGAGATGGAATTGCATTGGAAGGTAATATTAGTAAATGGTGGGCCGAACAAGAATTTGGTGTTGCACATGGTGAAGGGTTATTCAAACATAATGATTGGCAAAAATACGGAAAATAATGACAAAATTAATTATCTTTGACTTAGATGGTGTACTAGTTGAAGCAAAACAAATACACTACGATACATTAAATCAAGCTCTAAAAGAAATTGATGATAAGTATGTAATTACCGAAGCTGAACATCTTTCAATATATGATGGATTAAAGACAACTCAAAAATTAGAACTACTTACAAAAAATAAAGGATTGCACCCAGAATTCTATGATGATATTTGGTATAGAAAGCAACACCTAACGATAGAAGCTATTTCACAATTACAACCCGATTTAGAAAAGATTGAATTGTTTAAGGAATTGAGAGATATGGGGTATAAGTTAGCATGTGCTTCAAACTCAATTAGAAGGTCAGTATTGGTTATGTTGGCTAAGATAGGTATAATTGAGTATATGGATTTAATCATCTCTAATGAGGATGTAAAGAACTCTAAACCGCATCCTGAAATGTATTGGAAGTCTATGAGTATGATGGGTGTATTACCTGAAGAAACTTTAATCGTAGAGGACTCACCACACGGACTTTTGGCAGCAAGTAGAAGTAGAGCAAATGTTTTGAGAGTCGATTCTCCAAAAGATTTGGTAATATCAAAAATTATTCGTAAATTAGATGAAACACAAAATACTATGAATATACCAAAATGGCAAGGTGGTAAGATGAATGTACTTATCCCAATGGCAGGAGCTGGAAGCCGATTTGCAACAGCAGGTTACACATTCCCCAAACCTCTAATTGATGTGGAAGGAAAACCAATGATACAAGTTGTAGTTGACAATCTTAATATAGATGCAATATTTATCTATGTAGTTCAAAAAGAACATAGAGCAAAATATAATTTAGATACATTACTTAACTTAATCACTCCAAATTGTAAGATTGTGGAAGTAGATGGTATTACGGAAGGTGCTGCGTGTACTACTTTGTTAGCAAAAGAATACATTGACAACGACCAACCATTAGTTATGGCAAACTCTGACCAATTTGTAGAGTGGGATAGTAATGAGTTTATGTATAAGATGATTGAACAAAAAGTAGATGGTGGTATTTTAACATTCAAAGCAACACACCCAAAATGGTCATTCGCTAAAGTAGATGAATATGGTTATGTAACGGAAGTAGCAGAGAAGAATCCGATTTCAGATATCGCAACTGTTGGTGTTTACTATTGGGCTAAAGGTTCAGACTATGTAAAATACGCAGAACAAATGATTGAAAAGAATATCAGAACCAATAATGAGTTTTATACTTGTCCAACTTTCAATGAAGCAATTGGAGATGGTAAAAAAATTAAAACATTCAACATTGATAAGATGTGGGGATTGGGTACACCAGAAGATTTGAACTATTATTTAGAAAATAAGAAATGATACTAATATCACATAGAGGAAACACAAACGGAAAATTTGAATCATACGAAAACGAACCCAATTATATTGATAAGGCAATTGGTGAAGGATTTGATGTTGAAATAGATGTATGGATGGTAGAAGGTCAATTATTTTTAGGACATGATATTCCACAATATGGTGTTTCACAACATTGGTTTAGTGAAAGATTACAACATTTATGGATACATTGTAAAAATATAGAAGCTGTGGAATGGTTTAATATGCTTAATAGTTATCATTATTTTTGGCATGAAGGAGACACATTGACACTTACGTCAATGAATGTAGTTTGGGCATATCCTGGCAAACAACCAATTAAAGGAAGTATTGCGGTTATGCCTGAAATTTATAATGATAATTTGGATAATTGTATTGGAATTTGTTCAGATTATATAAATGATTATAAATGAAAGTAGCATTATTATTAACGGGATTACCTAGAAAAGTAGAAGAAGGGTATGAAAATTATTGGAAACATATAATTGAAAATTATGATACCGATGTATATTTACACTTTTGGGAAGATGAAGAATATGAGAAAGTATTAGAAATTTATAATCCAAAAAAGTTTATAAAAGAAATTCCATTCAAATTCACCGAATATCGTTATGGTGTGGTATCACCAAATGATGATATGTCCAGACCATTGGAACAATATGATGTTGCTGGAAATTTTAGAGCATTACCTATGTTTTATAGTTGGCAAACTGGATATAATTTGATTGAAGGTGATTATGAATGTATTATTAGAAGTAGATATGATGTAGGTACAATCAATCCAATTAAATTAGAAAATTTAGACTTAACAAAAGTAAATACATCAGGTATTCATTGGCCAGGAAAACCTATTTTTGATGATAACCTATGTATAACAAATCAATCAAATTCTTATAAAATATTCAAAAACATATTTAATGAATTTGTTGCACATATAAAATCAACAGGAATTATAAATTTTGCAGAAAAAAATTTTACGGAAATATTAGAAAGAAAAGGTTTATTTAATGATACAGTCAAAACAAATGAATTACCTTTTCAATTATTAAGAGAAAATAAATTATGGTATTAATATGAAAAAAATAAACACACCGATTCAACTATTCAAAGTACATATGAATCCCAACGCTAAAATAGAAGTTGGTAAAATATTAGATAGTGGTTATATTGGACAAGGCCCAAAAGTAGATGAGTTTGAAGAAAAATTAAATGAATATTTCAATTCGGATAGAGTAGTAACATTGAATTCGGGAACATCAGGATTACATTTGGCATTACATTTATTAAAAAAATCATCTAATTCTGTAACAGCAGATGGTTATTCGGTTATTGAAAGGAATTGGCCGGGTCTTAAAGATGGTGACGAAGTTCTTGCAACCGCATTAACTTGTACCGCATCAAACTGGCCCATACTTGCAAACGGATTAAAAATCAAATGGGTTGATATTGATGAGAAAACTCTTAATATGGATTTGGATGATTTAGAAAGAAAAATCACACCAAAAACAAAAGCAATCATTGCGGTACATTGGGGAGGATATCCTTTGGATTTAGATAGATTGAAAAAGATACAAGATAAGTCATTTGAATTGTATGGATTTAGACCTGCAATTATTGAAGATGGTGCACATTCATTCGGTTCGGAATATAAAGGAAAGAAGTTAGGTAATCATGGTAATATGGTTATGTATTCCTTACAGGCAATTAAACACATTACGGCAATAGATGGTGGATTATTGATATTACCACATCAGGAATTATATAATAGAGCAAAACTAATTCGTTGGTATGGTATTGATAGAGGTGGTAATAGAAAAGATTTTCGTTGTGAAGCAGATATTGTTGAGTGGGGTTTCAAATTCCATATGAACGATGTATGTGCGACTGTGGGTATGGAGAACCTAAAAGATGCTGAAACCATTATTGGCAAACATAGAGCAAATGCTAAATTCTATGATGAAAATTTGAAAGGTGTAAATGGTGTAACCTTATTACAAAGAAAACCAGACCACAATTCGGCATTTTGGATTTATAGTTTATTAATTGAAAATAGAGATGGATTCTACAAACATATGAAAGATTGTGGAATTGTAGTATCACAGGTACATGAAAGAAACGATAAACATACCGCAGTAAAAGAATTCAGAAGTCCTTTACCAACATTAGATAGAGTATTACCAAAAGTAGTTTCTATACCAGTGGGTTGGTGGATAACCGATGAAGAAAGACAATATATTGTTGATTGTATCAAAAAAGGATGGTAATGATATTACGCAGATTGAATGAATTGGATTTACCATTCTTATTGGAAGTTAGAAATGATATAACAACAAGAGTGAATTTAGAAAATGATTCGGTATTTACATTAGAAGGTTGTATTGAATGGTTTACTAAAACAAATCCAATTTGGTATATAATTGAAATAAATCATGAGCCCGTTGGATATATTAGAACAACCGGTGATATAGTTGGTATGGACATTCATCCAAAACATAGGAGAATGGGGTATGCAAGGGAAGCTTATAAACTTTATTTGAAAGATAAAAATTACGCATCACTTTGGGTATTTGTTGATAATTTTGCTAAAAATCTTTATACTGAATTAGGATTTGTCGAAAATGGAAATTCTAAAATAATCAGAGATAGAGAATACATAGAAATGATTTATGAAAATAGGAATTAATTTAGTAGGTGTTTCATATAATGATGGAACAATTGGTAGATATAGAAATTTTGAAGATGCGCTTGATGGATTTATGTCAAATATTATTAATCCACTAAAAGAAGAAGGACATGAAATTTCTTTTTATATTTTTACATACGATAGTACTAAAAAAGATAAAATAATAGAAGCATATTCACCGGTAGTAAAATCAGAATTTATGCATCCAAATTATAATGGATATGGTGGTGGTGACAAATTACCCAATGGAATAAAAATGATTTCAGCTGCATATATCAGTAGTTTGAGACAATTATTAAAATCCAATTTGGATTTAATAATATCAACCAGATTTGATATTAACTTTTTTAAGAACCCTTTTAAGGAATATCAATATGATTTTACTAAATGTAACTTTTTATGGAGAGAACCGGAATTTACCAATTTACCAATTGTGAATGATACATTTATAGTATTTCCACATTCTATGACCCAAAATCTAATAGATGCAATTGTAGAAATGGAAACAAACCCACCCCATGGTGTTGGTATTGCAATGCATAATTTATATTTACCAATGGTTAATCAAGTTGGTGAAGATAAAGTTCAATGGGTATGCGATGACTTTATAAATGCAATTAATAATGATTTATATAAATTAATGAGAGATGAGTAAATTAATAAGTGGGTATTTATGGGCATGGACAAATCACGAAGCAGGCACAAAATCGGTAAATAGTTTAAGAAAATTTTATCCAAATTCGGATATTTTTATAAATGTTGATTTTGAAGGTGATACAAAAAATTACCAAAAAATTTGCAAAAAAATTAATGCAACTTATAGTGTAAATAATTTTCAATTGGGATATTGTGGAAATTTTACTGGTAAAAATGTTGGTTATGATTGCTGGCCTAAAGAAAATACATTTGAATGGGTAAGGGGGATATATACCGCATGTTTGCAAACCGATTCAAAGTACATGATATTATTGGAAGAAGATGATTTTTTATTGAAAGAGTCATCCATTCTTAAACAAGATTTTTCAATGGCAATACATCCAACTGTACCATCTCCAACCGGATGGTATAGACCAAACAATATTCCCAACGAATATATTATGTATATAAATGATATGGGTGGAAATCCAATATCACCTGGATACGCAGCTGGTGGTGGAACAATTTTTAATAGAGAAAAATTTATTAAAGCATGGGAAACTCATAAAGATTCACTATGGAATGATTATGATTATTTAGCAAGTGTTAATAAAATCATTGGTTGGGCGGATTATATTTTACAATTTATTATGCAATTAGATGGATGTGAAATAATTCAAAACGATAAATTAGCAGAACATTGGGAAGTAGGTGATAAATGGAATCAATTTGAAATTATCACAGGTATGAAAGATAAAGAAATAATAAAATCGTTATAATGAAATACACAATAGTAGGCTGTATAACCAAATACGGAGTAGATGATATCAAGCCATATGTTGAATCGATTGAACAAAGTGGATTCAAAGGTGAGAAGCTAATGTTGGTATATGAGGTATCACAGGAGGTTATTCAGTATTTAGATAAGAAAGGTTGGTTAATTGCTCAATCAGAATTACAGGAACATATCATTTTACAAAGATTCAGAGATATATACGCTTTATTACAAGAATACAAAACCGATGTAATAATTTGGACAGATGTAAAAGATGTTATATTTCAAAAAGACCCAACGGAATGGTTAAACAAATGGATGAGAAGAGATATACTCGCATTTAGTGAATGTATCAAACTAAAGGATGACCCTTGGGCATGTGTAAATAGTGGAACGACATTTCCTATGGAGTGGGAGTTTGGAATGAAAGAACAAATCAGTTATTGTGCCGGAACTATTGTTGGTAAAAGAGAAGCAATCAGAGATTTATTTATTGACATTTATAGATGGAGTAAAACAACTGCAAACCCAGAACAACTTTCCGACCAAGCTGCATTTAATGTTTTATTGAGATTAGACCATTACAAACATAGTGTAGAGTTTATAGACCAAGAGGGAGGATTTGCAACTCAATTGGGAACGGTATGGGTTAATAAAGATAAATTACCAATAACCGAACCAACTCCTATTTATAATGATGGAAAATTATATAATCAAAAAGGTGAAGAGTTTACAATAGTCCATCAATACGATAGAGACCCACAAATTAAAAAAGAAATTTATGAAAGGTATAATTAGCATATTTGTACTTCCACAAGAATTGGAAGATTTGGCATTGACGTTGGAAAGATTAAAAAGAAATTCAGTATATTTGGATGGGTCGGTTCAATATAAGATAGATATAACAATGAGTTTATCCGATGAATTGACCAATTGGGAAAATTCAAAATTACCAAAAGAATATATTAAAGAAAGAACGATTGAATTGGTTGAAAAATATTTAGATTGGTGTTTGTGGGATTTGAATTGGGATAATCCAAATATATTGGGGTGTGTATCACAAAGAAGAATGAGCTTGAAAAATAATCAAGATGCAGATTTCTTTATTTGGTTAGATTGTGATATCGTATTCAAAGATACTACATTATACTATATTACATCAGCCTACCAAATGGCAAAGGAAACTGGTTTAGAAAATATTATAGTAACCCCACAATTTGTTAAACAATGGGATAATACATGGGATGTTGTGGTTAATAAAAACTTTTGGAATAACCAAATCAATTATCATTTGAATTCAAACATATATTTTGATTCATTACCACAATTGGAAGAAATAGAGGTCAAAGAAATTCCATCATTTAAGTTTGCAGGTGGATGGTTCACTTTGATATCAAAATCATTACTTAATGAGGTTGGTATCCCTGAATCATTTGGACATTATGGCTTAGAAGATACATTTGTTATGGCTTGTAGTTTTATGATGAGACAAAAAGGAAAATTGGTTTCACAATTTATATTGGAAAATCTAATAGTTGGTGAAAATCACAAAAATAAAACAAACCAAACTATTAAAAAATATATTTCAGCAAAAGATAGGAAAGAAGAATTCAAAAAAATAGCACATTCTAATTGGGAAACGGAAATTTCACTATTTAATAATAAAATTTAATATTTATATCCGTATACAAATATAAAATATGAAATTTGAAATAACACATCCAAAAATTTGGAAAGCAGTAAATGAAAAAAACATTCCAATGAAACATAAGATTCAAATCTATGAAAAATTAGGTGGAGCATATCGTTTAGGTGAGGATGGTGGAGAACAGGTCTATAATAAAATGACCGAATTACTTAAAAGTAGATTAAATGAAGGTCCTGAAACACAAGACCACGAAGTATCTATGGCAGGTGGTCAATTGGATGATATTATTAGAAACGCAACCGAATTAAAAGGTAAAGTAGGTCAAGAAGAAATAAATTTACCAGGTTGGATTCAAGACCACATTTCACAGGCAATGAATTTTATTAACCAAGCCAACACAGGCTTTCATAAATTAGGAGAAAAGTAATGGAAAATATGTATTCAGTAATAATTACGGCAATAACCGTATTAGGTGGCACAGGAGCTTGGAGATACTACGAAAAGAGAGCACTACATAAAGATAGAGATGATGAATTTATCAGACACGATTGTAAAGACCGTATCTCTAAATTAGAAACATTATTAGAATTAGCATCAAAAGAAAAAGATGACCTTCGTATGATGGTGTTAAACCTTACAAAAGAAGTAGCAGCATTGAGTGTTAAAGTTGAATTTCTTACAAAAGAAAACGATAAATTAGAAAAGGCAATACCAAAGAATAAGAAACAATTAAATGGTTAATTTACTTAAAGAATTTTTCTTCGGCCAACGATTTGCAAAATTAGGAAATCGTAATATTGAATTGGGTAAAGTTTACGGAAACCCAATGGCAAACGCATTTACACCATTACAAGAGGAAGAAACTAAAAAATTAAGAGTATTTGATTTTGACGATACATTGGTTAAAACGAAATCTCACATATACATAACACATGGTGACGGAAAAAAATCAAAATTAACTCCTGGTGAATATGCAGTATATGAACCAAAAGATGGAGACAACTATGATTTTTCAGATTTTGAACAAGTTAAACAACCACAAGAAATTAAAGGTGTTACTAAATTATTAAAAACAGTTGCAAATGCAGAAGGTGAAAGAAAAGTAGTAATATTAACTGCTAGAAGTGCATACAAACCTGTTAAGGATTATTTACATGATATTGGATTAGAAGGAATATATGTAGTTGCGTTGGCATCAAATGACCCACAACATAAAGCAGATTGGATTGAAGATAAAATTAAACAAGGATATGGAGATGTATTTTTTATAGATGATTCTCATAAAAACATTACTGCGGTAAACAAACTTAAAGAAAAATATCCTAATATCAAAATGAAGGTTAGTCATGTCAAACACGATATACCTGCACCACCAAAACAATCTGACATGAAATCCCAAAAAGATAAGGAAGTAACTAAACGAGTTGAACCTAAAAAAGATGATATGAGTTTGAAATCGTTGTTACCAAAGGATTTAGATAAAAAGGTAAAGAATCCAGAAACGGGTAAAATGATTAAGATTAAAACGGCATTAGGATACGATAAAACTAAACCAGCATATAAAGCAGCACAATTCGCATTAAAAAATAAATAGTTATGATATACCTTTTCACAGGTCAACCGGGAAGTGGTAAAACTACTTTAGGTAAAAAGTTACAAATGTGGTTACAAACGGATAAAAAGAATTGGAGAAAATCTGTATTTCATATTGACGGAGACCAATTAAGAGAATTATTTCCAAACAAAGACTATTCAAAAGAAGGTAGATATGCGAATATTAACAAAGCATTTGATATAGCAAAGTTTTTAGACGCATCAGGGAACGATGTCGTAATATCGTTAGTAAGTCCTTATAAAGAATTAAGAGACAAATTTAAGTCTCAATGCAAGGTACAAGAGATATATTGTCATACAAAGAAAATTAGAGGTAGAGAAGATAAGTTTGCATTAGATTACGAACCACCTACCGAATTTTATGTAGATTTAGATACATCGGATGGTGTGGATAATACTTTCAATAAATTACTAAAAATAATTATTTGATATACTTATTAGTATAATTAAATAGTTATTAGTATGGAAAATGAAAACCAAGAAGTAGAAGGGTTTTTCCCAAATTTAGAAAATAGTAGAACTACAAAAAGAGGATTGGGAGCAAGACCTTTAATGGAATCCCAAATCAAAGCAGCACAAGAAAAATCACGTTCGGCATTTGAAGCCGCAAGAACATTAGGTGTATCTTATAACACATATAAGAAATACGCAAAGATGTATGGTGTTTTTGACGACCTTAAAAATCCATATGGTATTGGTATTGAAAAAGCCAAAGGTATTAAAAACAAAAAATATCACATTGATGATATAATTGATGGTAAACACTTACATTACCCATTACATAAATTCAAAAATAAATTATTTGCTAGTGGATATATTCCAAAAATTTGTAGTAGTTGTGGATTTAGTGAAGAAAGAATTACGGATAGTAAAATGCCATTATTAATTGACTTTCTTGATGGAAATTTGAATAATAGAAAATTAGACAATATTAGAGCATTATGTTATAATTGCTTTTTCTTATTAGTAGGTGAACGAAATGTAAAAAATTGGTACGCAGAAAACGGTGGACAAATCACAGAAGCTGAAGAAATATTATTAAACAACCAAAATATAGAAACAAATGAGTAAGGAAAGAAAGTATCTCCCTACATTGGCGGAGTTAATTGACAGATTGAGTATTTCACAATTAAAAGAAGTATTCATTACCGAACACAAAGAAGAGTATGCACAAGAAATTGCAGATATTGTAAATGACATTCAAATTTGTATTGAAAGTGGAACTGAGGCTGTTACGGCTGAAACCATTAGAGCTATTGTAGTTCTTTCACAAATGAACTTACACATTTGGCATAATGAATCAAATGTAAGAGCAGGGAAATCCGGCCCATCGGCATTAGTATTGACGCATGGTTTGAATGGTATTAGAAATACTGCAAAGAATAAAATACAAGAAGTGGTGGGTGGTAGAAAAGATTATAAAATTGATTGTTTAGCATCCGAATTTAAGGATTGGGAAATTAGTTGGTAATTTCAAATATTTATCGTATATTTATATATGACCAAAATCATAAATCATGGCATATAGTGAAAAAGTAATTGACCATTACCAAAACCCAAAAAATGTAGGAACTTTGGATAAATCAAAATCCAACGTAGGTACAGG
>Ga0214919_10003087_pt1 | contig 25578 bp, 31 predicted proteins | sample LL1503_MetaG_FD_177994 | JGI IMG/M metagenome (GOLD analysis project Ga0214919, IMG submission 177994) | Freshwater microbial communities from Lake Lanier, Atlanta, Georgia, United States - LL-1503 | ecosystem: Environmental > Aquatic > Freshwater > Lake | place: USA: Georgia | collected... | reverse complement strand
TATTATTAAATTTTAAAATATTTTTAAATTTTTGTTATAAATAAAGTTTAAAATTTAAAATTAATGGTTAAATTAATAAAATTATATTTTTTATAATTTTATTGAAAACCTTAATTTACCAGCCTTGCCTTTTCACATTTTAAACTTAATAGCAAAAATAATTTTAATTTCATGACTTAATAACTATATTAAAGTAATATAAAGTTATTATTTTATAATTTACTAGGATGGAATTAAAAGTTATTTATTTACCAACATTAGGTCTCCATGAACATGGAGAGGATGATTATTATTATAAAGAGTTTGATTATAAAACCTTAAAAAATCCAGATAACTATATAAAAACAATGATTGGAACAGGTAATGAATTAATTATGGATAAAAATATACGCAAAAGTCTTACATTTAATAAGAGATTAATATTAGGAGAACCAAAAGAACTTTTAGATTATTTCAACGGTAATTCAATATTACATAGTCGGGATGGTATAGATTATGCGTGTTGTGAAATATTAAAGTATGAAGTTGGGGATTTTTTTCTATATCATCGTGATACAGTTATGAATGATAGTAAGAATATAGGAGAACATAAATATACTTGTTTAATTTATGGAACATTTGAACAAGAAAATGGATATTTTGAAGGTGGTGAATTAGTCTTTAAGCATCCAGAAGGATTATATAATATTAAAATAGATATTTCTAACGAAATTAAAAATAATAAATATATTGCTGTAATTTTTTCTGTGGATATGTATCATGAAATTTTACCCATCAGAAATGGAACAAGATATGTATTGAAAAAACCATTATTCGTCGTTAAAACATGTGAGCCAGCTAAACAAATAAATTTAGAAGAAGTTACTGACGGAGGATTTCAATCTCATATGTTTGGAGAACATTGTGATTATTAAAAATAATACTTTATCATTAATAAAAATTAAACTTAAAAAATATTTTATTTTATATATTAAGATGAGTTGTTGCTCTAATTGTAATACAAAATTACTTGAGAGAAAATATGTATTTAATGAACAAGATGATAATGGAAATTTATTTTGTCCTAATAATGAATGTGAAAAATATACTAAAGGAATATGTAAATTAGCAGTTCAAGATGATGAATGGTATGATTATTTTGTTATTCTTGTTTATATATATAATAAATATAATTATCACTTAATGCTATAATTTGAGATGGCTCTATATTATAATTACCTTGCTGGCAATAAATATGATTAAAAAAAGAAATATCTTCAGGTAAGCAATAATTATAAATTGGTTTCTGATTTTCTTCAAATTCTTTTATTATATTATAATTCATAGGTGTTAATTTCATATCATAACCAGTATCATCTATATAACAAGTATCATCAATATCACAATTCACATTAATTATTTCATTTTGCGTAATATGTTTTTCAACTTTAAATGTTTTTGTGTTGTATTCTACAAACGAATATTTTTCGGTTGGAATAATGAATAAATGATTATTAACAAAATATTTATCAAATAAATATTCTATATTTTTAAATGGACTATTTACATCATCATTACTTATAATATTATTGACTTCCTTTTGCGAATGATTAGTTATTTTTTTCCAACTAATTCTAAAAAAAAAGTGTTTAGATATATAGCGTAAATGATGTTTTTCATATCCATAAAAATTACAATATTTTTCAAATTTTGGTAAAACATCACTAAATAAAACACCATAATAGTAATCGTGATAAGTAAGATGGAAATATTTTTTAACCATTTAATTAAAAATATAATTATTCTTTTAAGTTATTATTAATTTATTTTTTGTTCTTTTCCAAATAAGTATTTTCATCTACCATTTCTCCATTAAATTCATTAATTCGTTCATAATCATCTAGGTATTCATCGTTATACATTTAATATTATTAATACTTTAACTTTAAATTCATATATAATTTATATAATGTTGTTTTTATATATTTAAAAAAAAATTGATTTTAATTTTCAATGAATTATTATCATTAAATATTTACAAAAAAAATGTTTGTAATATATACTAAAGAAGATTTTGATGGACAATATATTTTGTTTGCAGATAATTGTTTAGATAAGTTAAAAAATAAATTTTTAAATTTTTATGAAAACAATAAAGATGATTATGATTTTAATAATGTTTTAGCTGAAAAAGAATTGGATAGTTTTGGGTTATATTCACATGATTGTAAATTTTATTATTCAAAAATAGAAGGGTTAGATGCCGATAAAGATATATTTATATTTCAATTTAAACAAGAAGAAGAAATTGGATACAATAATAATATATCTTTTGTAATATCTAATGAAAAAGAAAATCTATTAAAAATTGCTACAGATTATTTGGAAGGTGAAAGTGAAAAAACTGAACCTAAACATATAACACAAATGTTAAATTCTTTAAGTAAAAAAGGTATATTTAATATAACTAATGGAAGAGGTTATCTCTGTGAAATGAAAATTATAGATTTTATCCCTCTTAAGATTAAATAAGTTTTAGATTTTAGTTTTTATAAATTAAATTATTAAATTATAATTTATAGATAATAAAATATTTTATTTTATTTAACTTTTAGGAATTTTTTATTGATTAAATTAATAAAAAATTGATTTAAAATTTTTATTAGAGCAACGCGTATTTTAAATGCCGACTTAATAGCAAAAATAATATTAATAATAAGTGTGATAATTGTGGAATGACGGAAATAATATATCCATATATTCAGTATTGTAGTAATATGAAAAAATACGATTTATATATTTGTTTGAATTGTTGCGATGAAGACAGAGTAATGGTAGGATTATTTTGTTATTCTTGTTATTAGTTTCAAATTTAGTTTTTATTTATTTTTGTTTTTTTCCAAATAAGTATTTTCATCTACCATTTCTCTCTTTTTATCAACAATACATATTTTTTCTGGTTTTGAATGTTTGCTTTTATAATATCTATTATTTCCAAAAGAAATTTGATCTATAACTTGTTCTCCTACTTTTGATTTAGGTGTAGTTAAAACCATACTTTCCATATTGAAAATATCTAACGCATCACATGCTAATTTATAATCTTGATTATTCTCCATTCTATTTGCTATCTATAATATAACTCTTTATCAAAATTTAAATCAATTTTTTAGGTTAATACAAAAAAATTGATTTATAGTAAATGTTTTCGCTCTCTCTTCTTACCATTTTTCCAAAACTTCGTCCAAATCTGTTTTTTCTTCTAAATTCTCCCATAAATATTTAGGATGGTATTTTTCCATAATTTTTCTCTCTCTACTTTTCCATAACCATTTAATAAAATGTTTCTTGAATTTTAAAGAATAATATAAATCACGAAAATTATTTATTTTTTTAATAGTAATATTCATTAATATATTATTATGAAAAATACGAAAATTACTTAAAATATTATGAATTGGGTTATTATTAAATATTAAATTCATTTCATTATTCAATTGTGGTAAAGAAGTCAATTTATTAATAGAACAATTTAAAGTTTCTAAATTTTTATTCAAAGGTGGTAAAGAAGTCAATTTATTAACAGAACAATTTAAAGTTTCTAAATTTTCATTCAAAGGTGGTAAAGAAGTCAATTTATTAATAGAACAATATAATTCTTTTAATCTTTCATTCAAAGGTGGTAAAGAAGTCAATTTATTTAAATCACAATTTAATTTTTCTAATTTTACATTCAAAGGTGGTAAAGAAGTCAATTTATTTACATCACAATATAATTTTATTAAATTTTCATTTAAAAGTGGTAAATAAGTCAATTGATTATAAGAACAATATAATTCTTGTAATTTTTCATTCAAAGGTGGTAAAGAAGTCAATTTATTATTAGAACAATTTAATTTTATTAAATTTTCATTTAAATGTGGTAAAGAAGTCAATTTATTATGAGAACAATATAATTCTTCTAATTTTTCATTCAAAGGTGGTAAAGAAGTCAATTTATTATTAGAACAATTTAATCTTTCTAATTTTTCATTCAAATGTGGTAAAGAAGTCAATTTATTTTCATCACAATATAAGTCTTCTAATTTTTCATCCAAAGGTGGTAAAGAAGTCAATTTATTATGAGAACAATATAAATATTTTAATTTTTTGTTCAAAGGTGGTAAAGAAGTCAATCTATTATAACAACAATCTAAATATTTTAAAAATGTAAATCTGGATAAATCTGGAAGATAAGTTAAATTTCTACTTGATACATCAATTCTTATAGTATCATCAGGTAAAGAATTTAAATATGTTTCTATATCAAACGGCATTGTTTCATTATGTTAATAATTGGGTTGTTCATAAAAAATAAATCAATTTTTTTTAAATTATTATAAAAAAAATAATTTATAATAAATATTTTCCTTCTCTTTTTTTACCATTTTTCCAAAAATTCGTCCAAATCTGTATTTTCTTCTAAATTCTCCCATAGATATTTTGGATGGTATTTTTCCATAATTTTTTTCTCTTTACTTTTCCATAACCATTTAATAAAATGTTTCTTGAATTTTAAAGAATAATATAAATCACGAAATTTATTTATTTTCTGAATTAATATAATAATTATTGAATTATTTAGGTGTAAATTATTTTCGTCTTTTATTGATAATAAAACATAATTATATATTGGATTACTATAACAATAGAATTTATAAAAATCATCATTCAAGTTAGGTAAAGAAGTCAATTTATTTTTAGAACATTCTAATTCTTTTAAATTTTCATTCAATTTAGGCAAAAAAGTCAATTTATTATTATTACAAAATAATTTTACCAATTCTTTATTCAAAGGCGGTAAAGAAGTCAATTGATTTTTAGAACAATATAATTCTTCTAATTTTTTATTCAATTTTGGTAAAGACGTCAATTTATTATGAGTACAATCTAAATATTCTAAATTTTCACCCAAAGGTGGTAAAGAAGTCAATTGATTATAAGAACAATCTAATATTTCTAAATTTTTATTCAAAGGTGGTAAAGACATCAATTGATTATTATTACAATTTAAATCTTTTAATTTTTCATTCAAAGACGGTAAAGACGTCAATTTATTATAAGAACAAAATAATACTATTAAATTTTCATTCAAAGGCGGTAAAGACGTCAATTGATTATTATGACAATCTAATTCTTTTAAATTTTCATTCAAAAGTGGTAAAGACGTCAATTGATTATAAGAACAATCTAAATATTTTAAATTTACATTCAAAGGTGGTAAAGAAGTCAATTTATTTTTACAACAATATAAATATTCTAATTTATTAAATCTGGATAAATCAGGAAGATAAGTTAAATATTGTTCAGATAGATCAATACTTTCTGTATCATCAGGGTAAGAATTTAAATATGCTTTTATATAATCAAATGGCATTGTTTCACTAAATTAATAATTGAATTATTTATAAATTATTATAAATCAATTTTTTTTAAATTATTTTTTTATAATAATTTATAATAATTTATAAAAAAAATAGATTTAATAATAAATATCTTTATTCTCTTTCCTTACCATTTTTCCAAAAATTCGTCCAAATCTGTTTTTTCTTCTAAATTCTCCCATAGATATTTAGGATGGTATTTTTCCATAATTTGTTTTTCTTTACTTTTCCATAACCATTTAATAAAATGTTTCTTGAATTTTAAAGAATAATATAAATCACGAAAATTATTTATTATTTTAAGTATTTTATTGAGTTCTTTTAAATCATATTCTAAATCTATTTTATCATTTAAATTAATAATTAAATTATAAATTGGGTTATTATCAAATATTAAATTCATTTCATCATTCAATTGTAGTAAAGAAGTCAATTGATTATCACAACAATCTAATTCTTTTAAATTTTCAGTCAAAGGTGGTAATGAAGTCAATTGATTATTAGAACAATCTAATTCTCTCAAATTTTCATTCAAAGAAGGTAAAGAAGTCAATTTATTATTAGAACAATATAATTCTTCTAATTTTTCATTCAAAGGTGGTAAAGAAGTCAATTTATTAACAGAACAATATAATTCTTCTAATTTTTCATTCAAAGGTGGTAAAGAAGTCAATTTATTATCAGAACAATGTAACCATTTTAAATTTTCATTCAAAGGCGGTAAAGAAGTCAATCCATTATAACAACAATATAAATATTCTAAATTTTCATTCAAAGGTGGTAAAGAAGTCAATTGATTATAGGAACAATATAAATATTGTAATTTTTCATTCAAATGTGGTAAAGAAGTCAATCCATTATAACAACAATATAAATATTCTAAATTTTCATTCAAAGGTGGTAATGAAGACAATTGATTATTATAACAATATAATTCTTTTAAATTTTCATTCAAAAGTGGTAAAGAAGTCAATTCATTATAAGAACAATTTAAATATTTTAAAAATGTAAATCTGGATAAATCTGGAAGATATGTTAAACATCTTTTGGATAAATCAATGTATTTTGTATCATCAGGTAAAGAATTTAAATATGTTTCTACATCAAACGACATTTTTTTATAAAGTTAATAATTATATTATTTAAAATAAATAAATCAATTTTTTTTAAATTATTATAAAAAAAATTGATTTATAAAATGCTTTTAATGGTATAAGTAAAGTATATTATAAAATGACGAAAATAAAATTTTTGGATAAAATCAGTTTATTGGAAATTAAACTTTATGACGAAAAAAAGAGAAAATATTTTGATGAAACATTCACTAAAATACCCAAACCTATTTTTGAAATATTAAAAAAAGAATGTGAAATTGAAATACAAAAATTAGTAGAATATGGAAAATTTACCAAATGTTGGTATGGGGCTTATGGAGGTGTAGGTCATCCAGACCAATATATAGATATGTATGAAAAGGAAGAAGATAATGATTTTAATTTTATGACTTATATTGAATTTGCTGGAAATGAATTTGAATTTTATATTAGGGATATTGATATAAAACATACCGATAAATTTAGTGAATATACAGATATTATTAATGATATAAAGCAAAAGTTAAATAATTTATGGAATAATTCATTACGAGATAAAGCCAAGTCTGAAAATTATTAATACCAAACAAAAAATAATATAATTTTTTTTATGTTTTGACAAATGTATGATTAAAATATAAAATATATAAATAATACCACTCATGGTAAAAATAACATAAATTTATTTTGTATGATACCGAATACCATATTCTTTTATATATTCATCATAATTTTTAACATCATAAGAAGGACAACTAAAAAAATTAATTATCTCTCTGCGAACATTTTCTAATTTAGTATTATCCATATTTTTTACATATTTTAATTTAACTTGTCCTGATGAAAATGGAATACTATCTTCCCAACGAAATTCAATAAATACTTCATTATAGCAAAAATTCCATATAAAATACCCTTCATCATACCATGGGTCTAATGCTTCAATTTCATCTATTGGAATAGATTTATGTTTTTTTACAAATTTTTTTTCACATTCTACACCTAACTTATTGATAAATTTACATATTTCTTCATAATAGTCTAAGGTTTCATTATCATCTCCGCTTCCGTAAATTTCACATAGCATATCTTTCTTTGTTTGTTCCATTTATATTATTATAATGTTTTATTTTTTTATATTATTTATAATTTATATATTTATATTAATAATGAAACAATTTACTCCTGATTTGAAGTTAAAAGCAGTTAATTATTATAATAAAATTCATAATTATGTTAAAGTTTGTGAAATTTTTGAATGTAGTGAAAGAAGTTTGAAACGATGGGTAGAAAGATACAATAAAAATAAAAATATTAATAGAAAAACCAGAAAATTAGGTTCTTATAAATTGGAAAAACAACATATATAATTTATCAAAGAAACTTTACGAAAACATAGTGATATTCAAATGAATTTTTTACATGAATTAATAAAAGATAAATTTCCCAAATTAGACATTTCCAGACAATATTTATCAGATATTATTAGAGATAATAATATTACTAGAAAACGAGCAACCTTCAAACATTTTCCTAAAACTTATAGAGGTAATATTAGAAACGAACAACAAGAAATGAAAGAATTTTTTAATGAAATTAGTAAATTCAAATTACAAGATATTATTTCAATTGATGAAACTTCAGTAAGCACATCACTAACCCATAATTATTGTAGAGCATTTTTAGGAGATAGATGTGTAAAGAAAACAACAAATAATGAAGTATTCAAAAAATATTCTTTAGTTGTAGCAATAAATAATAAAGAATGTATAGCATCAGAATTATATCCAAAAGGAGCAGTAGATGCGGAGAGATTTAACGATTTCATTAAAAAAATATGTAGTAAAGTAAGAGGAAAATTATTCGTTTTAGACAACGGACAAATACATAAAACCGAACAAACAAAACAAATAATAAAAGAAAGTGGTAATTATTTATTATATACATGTCCTTATCATCCCAGACTGAATAGTATAGAATAATTCTTTAATCAAATGAAACATTATATAAAATTAGATAAACCAAATACATTTACAGAATTAGATAAAAGTGTGAAAACATCTATTGATAAGATAAAAAAAGAAAATTATGAAAACTACTTTATTTATGCTTATAATAAAGATTACTATAAAAATAAACAGAATAATAAGAAATATACAAAAAGAAGAACATTAAAGGTTTATAAGGATTAATAAAGTCGGCATTTAAAATACGCGTTGCTCTAAACTATTTTTAATTTTAATTTTAATATTCATAAAATTATTTTATAGATTTACTTGTACTTTATCTCCAAATGTATATTATTTCGGAAAAAATGAGGATTTGACAACTAATCCAATCAAGAATATAACAAACTTATCATTTAGTATTTATTTTAATTATTTTACAAAATATATTATTCAATCTTTTATTTTTGATGCACCAATTAGATATGGAATTATATATTAAGTTAGAATAATTATTATTTATATCAAAATCCTAGTATTAATTCTTCTTAAATAAATTCTAAAACTTCATCTATACTATAACCTTGATTAAAGTATCTATCTAATCTTGAAGGATGTAATGCTTTTTTAATTAATTCTTCTTTATAAATATTACATCTATTTTTAAGAGTAATATAATCTATTTCAAATATAGATGGATTAGAAGATAATCTATTCCAATCAATTTTATCTTGATTATGTTCCAATAAATACATAGCAGATAGATTAGAAGATAATTTATACCAGTTTATTTTATCTTGATTTTTTTCTAAAATATGCATTGCTTTTGAATTAGCTGATAAACAATACCAATTAATTTTATCAACATTTTTTTCTAATAAATCTATAGCACCTATATTTTCAGATAATTGACACCAAATTATTTTATCTTGATTTTTTTCTAAAATTTCAATTGCTTTTTCATTTTTTGATAAATGGTACCAATCAATCTTATCTTGATTTTCTTTTAAGAATTTAATTGCATTAGGATTTCTTGATAAAAAAGGAAAATATATTTTATCTTGATTTTGTAATAATAAATTTATTGCAGCTCGATTTTTTGATAAATTATACCAATCAATATTATTTTTATTTTTTTCTAATATATCTATTAAATTTTCATTTTTTGATAGATAATACCAATTAATTTTATCTAAATTATTTTGTATAAATTCTGTTTCATTCGAATAAAGCGATAAATTATTCCAATAGCTTTTTTTTCTATTTATATTTTCTTCCAATAAATATAATGCATTTTTATTTTCATAAAAACAATCAAAATTTAATTTATCAATATTTATCCAATCTAATAATTTATAAATCATTTTAATTAAATAAATATAATAAATTAATTTTAAATAAGTTATAAATTATTTTTTTATTAAAAATAGATTTAGACTTTTTCTTATTCAAAATTCTCAATGAAAAAAAAATTTTCCCAAAGATTTCTTTTATCATAATAGCAAAATTCACATTTTTTATATCAAAAAATAATCCTGCTGTATTATTTATAATAAAAATATGAATATTTAAAAGCAATTTTTTTTATCAATTTATTTTTATTACTTATAACTTGTTCTTATAATATCATATCTTGAATCTTTTTTTATCTATAATATTTATATATTTTTCTTTTCTATATTTTATTCTTCCATCATTATAATATTATATTTATTATCCTTTTTTGATAACTATTGTTTCATTATTATTTAATATAATTCATAAAATTTTGTAAATCAGATATTTTTTCATCATTATTCATAGTAGATTCTAAAATTTCATTTACTTTATTTTTAATTAAATCAAAATTATATTTATTATAATCAATTATTAAAGATTCTAAACCATCATATTCTTCAATATCATAATATTTTTCATATATTTTTTCTATTTTTTCTATTTTTGTTTTACTATATTTATTATCAAATTCATCACCTAATTTATAATATATTTTTACAAGTATTGGATCAGATCTTCTAGATTTATAAGATTTATTTGAATTATCTTTACGTAATTTGTATAATTCATTTGCTTTATCACTTAACTTCCATTTTCCATAACAATTATTATATAAAATTTCAATCTCTTCTTTAATGTCCATTTATAATAATAAACATAATAAAAATTAAATTTTATTAGATAAAGAAGGATTATTATTTATTTCATTTAATTGTTTATATAAATTTTCTAAATTAACATGATTATCTATATATTCCGTTTCATAAGATTCAATATTTATATTATAATTTTCAATAACTTTTTTTGAAATTTGCCAAAATTTTCCATACATTATAAATCCAAATATTGTTTGAAAAAATAATAAATATAATCTACAATCAAGATTATTATTCAAAAAATAATATAGATAATCTTTTACTTTCATACCTTTTTTATAAGCAATTTTAATATGCTCTAAATTTTTATTTATATTTAATGATTTTGTAGAGAGATAATATCTATTTATAAAATCATCAAAATTCAAATTAATTTCACTATTTAATTTTTCTAAAATTAATTCTTTTCCTATTTCTACATCTTTTTTTTGTTCTTCTATAGATTCTGCATTAAATAATTTTTCATACCACGTCTTATTATATTTTATTACATATAAATCAGATAAAGATATTCTTTGATAATTACTACATTGAATATAACTCATATCACTAATTTTATATAAAGAAACTTCAGGATATTTTTAATACAAAAAATTAACGAGCATTTTAGTAATAAAGCTATTCTATTTTTAGATGATTCTGATTCTTTATTTAATTTATTAAATAAAGAACATTCTTTTTTATAAACTAAATTTTCAATATATCCTATTTTAGCTTTTTTATCAATTATTATTCTTATACATTGATTTTTTAATCCACCAGTTTTAATAATTACTTCTCTTTTTTTTTCTTCTAATATTAAATAATAATATACTTTCTTATTATTAATTATATTTTTAATAATGAAATAAGTAATTGACATTTAATTATATATATTAAGAAATATAATTTACATTCGCATTATCTAATATTACTTGAAAAGTATGTTCGGAAAGAAATTTAGATTTTATTTCATATTCTTTATAAGCTTTAATTATCTCTTCAAATTTTTTATTTATATTTAATATTACTGGTTTTTCAATTGTACAAATTTTATATTTTCCCCATTTTTTTAAAATAATAATATTATTATTATTTTCAGAATAATGACCATTATTCCAATTTTTTTTAATTTCTTTTGTTTCTATAATTTCATATATATCTTTATTATTTATTAAAGCAATTTCAACAGGTGATCTATTCTCTATTGATGAAAACCAACCATTAAAATGTTCTTTTTTTAATTCTTTTACCATTTTTTTAAGAAAATCAATATTTAGTTTAGCTAAATTTTTAGATGGATGATCTAATATTTGATTTAATGAAGAAAAAATATGAGTTCTACCAATATAATCTATCATAAATAATAAACTAATATCTTTTTTTATTTTAACAAAATTTACATATTTAAAATTATCGCCCATAAAATCTGATGGATGAAAAGTACAGAATAACATTGGTTTTATTAAATTATTTTTATATTCAAATAAATCGTCACTTGTATGATATAAAATAGATCCTTTTTTTAATATCATTTCACCATAAATTGTTTTTAACATAATTTATATAATAATCATAAATATAATTTTAATTTTAATTATTTCTACCACTTAAATATATATATGCAAAATAAATATTATATTTTAGAATCATCTTATAAAAATAATAATAAAAATATTAATAAAAAATATTATGTAACTATAATTAATAATTATGAAGCTGAAGAATATATTATAAATATTGGTGGAATAAATATAAAATGTATAACTATTCAAATTCCTTATAAAAGTAATCAAGGAGTTATATTAGATATAAGTTATTATGAGAAATGTTCTATAAAAGATAAACTAAAAAAAAATAAAGATATGGTGCATTTAATTAAATGTTCTTTAATTTTTACTCTTAATCATTTTCCACAAATAACATCTTTTATTTTAAGCGATAATAGTTATATTGAATATAATAATAAAACTAGATTGTCTTTAGCGGAATTATATTATATAAAATATAAAAAAACATGGTACGAAAAAATGTTTAATGCTATTCCTGAAAAAAAAGAAAAATATAAAGAGATTAAAATAAATATAGACAAAATTTTAAATAAAAAATTAAAATTAGATACAAATACTTTTTTAGAAGCATATTACAATAGACAAATGGATAATATTGAAATTATAAATACAGTTAGAGAAAATTATAAAAAAAATATGACATTAAAATCTTTTTTTGAAAAAATGATGAAATATGAATGTTCATACTATTCTATTATATTTATGATTTTTATACAAAATCAATTAAAAGGTTCTAATTGGATTATAAAAATAAATGATATAGCAAATTATAATTCAGAATGTAATCTTATACCATTAGAGAAACCATTATTTGAACATAGAAAAATAAATAATATTTCACTTATAGAGAGAAGACATAGAGATTATAGTATAGAGATGGAACGTTATTATAATCAAAAAAATAAATTTAATAAATAAATTATATGAAGAAAAACCTATGTTATTCTTTATATTTCATTCTTTTAAATATGATATTACCGGAAATAAAAAAGATATATCTTTACTTTTTATTGTAAAAGAGATTAAAAGAATGAAAATTTAATCAGCATTAAGTACTTTTATAAATTGTCCAAATTCAAATTTAGCAAAAAAACATATGAATGAATTATTATTTTTTCAAAACAATTAAAAAATAATAATAATAAAATTAATAATAAAAATTGGTAGAATTATAAAATATATTCAATGGAAATTCCAGTTAGGTAATTTAAAATCAATCTTAAAATAATAATTATTTTTTATCGTTTAAAAATCATATAAATATTATATGACGTTATTATTAATATAATAAGCTGCGATTATTATATTATATAATTTAAAAAAGTTTATTTAAATTTTATATGGGAGTATTATAATTAATAACCTCCTCTTTCAATATTATTCTTATTTTTTTTATAATTTTGTTTAGTTTCATCCGTTTTATTTTTATATATATTTAAAAACTCATTATTTATTATTTCTTTTATATTACTTGATTCATTATTATAATTTTCAAAAAAATTTTCAATATTTTTTTTAATTTGAATTAATAAATTTATATCTAAATAATAATGTTTATCTTTTTTTATTTCGTTATTAATATTAATCAATATATTATGAAGTTTATCAATTGTTTTTTTTATAATTATATTTTTATCAAAATTTTCAAAATTTTTAGTTAAATTATTATAAACATATCCTTGTTCTGTATTATTATCTATAAAAACATTTAAATTTATAAAATTAGTTAATATTTCACGTAATAAAGTTTTGTATGGACATTCACAAAATATAATTATTATTTTATCTGATTTAGAAATATGATCTAAAGACCAATCATTTTCAAATCCAATTAAAATTTCATTATTGTCATCTTTATCTTTATCTTTATCTTTATCTTTATCTTTATCTTTATTGTTATTGTTATCGTTATCGTTATCGTTATCTTTATCGTTATCTTTATCATTTTTTATATTTTCACTATTACTTTCTTTAAAATTTTTTTTACAATTATTATTTTGATGAAATTTTAAAGTTTTATCAGATTTAAAATTTTTATTACAATATTTACAGCTATTTTTATTAATAGAATTTGAATTGTACTTTGGAATAATAGATTCTTTTAAAATATCATTTTCAGATAAATCAATTATTTCCATTATATTATTCAATTCGCATCTTTTTTTTTTTGATAAATGATTTATAATATTAGATTTTTTATTTGTAATATATGTTTTACATCTAAAACATTCAAAATACATTTTTATATTATTATTTATTTTTGTATTATTATTTATTTTAATATTATTTATTTTAATATTATTTTTTTTAATATTTATATTTAAAATATCTTGTTTTATAAAAATGTTTTTTAGAAATTCATTATATATATTTATATTATTGGATAAATTATTTTGTATTTTTAATTTTTGTGATTTATACCAAATTCCTAATTTTTGATTTTTGTAAATTACATTTTCTAAAGGTATAATTTCATATTCATTACAATATTCAAATAATAAATCTTTTTTATAAATCCATAATTCTTCAATAGTTAAACATTTTACTTCAATATTTTTAATTAATTCATTATCTATTTTATATTTATTCAAATTACTCAATTTATTATTTTCTCTATAATATGTATCATAATTATTATCTATTATTTTTATTTTTTTATTAAAATTTATATCATTATTTTTTAACATCTGAAAAACATTTAATGATATATTGTTATCTTCGCACCATATAAATATATTTGCTTTTTTATTTTTATTCTTTGGATCTTTTCTATTTGCTCTTAAAAATCTTTGTATTGTTCTAACGTCATTTGAATGATCTCCTAAATTCGTTAAATATACTGAATCACATTTTATTAAATTTATTCCTTCATCTAATATTCTTACTGATAAAATAATTTTTATTTCTTCTTCTAAACTTTCTTCTTCAAAGTTTGATAATATACTCATTCTTTCTTCTTTTTTTGTATCACTTATAATTTTTTCAATATGAATTTTATAATAATGATAATTATCCATAATATAACGAATAACATAAGCATAAATTTCACATTCTTCTTTACTTTTCAAATAAACAATTGTTCTTCTAGATCCTGTTCTAAGTAAACCATTTATAAAAAAAAGTGATTTTTTACATATATTTTCATCTAATTCAATCAATTCATTAGGTTGATTAATAATTACTTTATTATTTTCTATAAAAGGTAAATATATTTCATAATCACATATATATCCATCTTTAATTGCTTCTTGAAATGAGTATTTATAAATAATATCATTTGGAATAATCTCATCTAAATTTGAAGGAGGAGTAGCAGTAACTAATAAAACTTTATTAAATTGTTGAACAATTTTAATGAGATTATTTAAATTTAATAAATTATGAGCTTCATCAATAATTAAAATTGTTTCTTCTGATAAAGTACATCCTTCTTCAGGATTAAATATTTTTGATATAATTTCTTCAGCCGATTTAAAAGTACTAGAAAAAATAGAATTTTTATTTAAATTTTCTTTAATTATTGAAATATTTCTTGTTCCATTCATATCTACTAAAATAGAATTATAAGTTGGAATATATTTTTTAATATTTTCTAAATTTTGTTCAGTAAGCATAGTTAAAGGACTGAATATAAAAATATTTTTAAAATTATTTTGTCTTAAATATTCATTAAAAATAATAGTTTTTCCAGTTCCACAAGGAAGAATTAAAGATTTAATACCATGCCAATTTTGGTTTAATTTTTGAACTGCATCATTTTGATAAGGACGTAGTTTAATTGGCGATATAAAATAATTATTTTTATTATTATCTATTGAATTTAAAAAAGGATTATCAATTTTTATTTCAATAATTTTATTTTTATTTAATAAATCTTTATGTAAGGTTTTTTCTAATTTAGAAGTATGGTATAAAAATCCTTTAGAATTATTTGAAAAACGATTAAAAATAACTGATATAAAAGTACCTAAATCATTAGCACAAATAGTATTATTCCAAAGTTTCATTTGTAAACCATGGTATATTTTTAATTCATTTTTAATTTCTATAGAAATACCATCTAATCCATATTCTTTTAAGATTTGATTATATTTCTTTCTTTTCATTCTTAATTCATATTCACTATTAAAATATCCTGATTCAATTAAAACAGTATCAGGTATATTAGACCAATGATAAGTAAATTGATTATAATCTAAATTATGTTTATTAACACAATAATGTTCAAAGTTTAAATAGTTAATTTTATTTGTATGATTCATATTATATTATAATTTTATCACTTTAAATAGTTTAAATTATTAAATATATAACATATTAATTAATTTATTATAAATTTATAGTATTTAAAGATAATTTGCATATTTATATATAAATATGAATGATATTGAAAATTTTAAATATTATTGTGAAAAATGTAATTATAAATGCAATGTTATTTCTAGATGGGATAAGCATATTAATACAACTTTGCACAATACAGGTAAAAAAAAAATAAGATCAGATTGTAAAGAAATAAATAATTGTACTCTTTGTAATTTTAATACAAAGAATAATTTACAATTTAAAGAACATCAATTAAATTATCATTCTAATAAAGAAATTAGAGAAAAAGAATTTAAATATTATTGTAATTTGTGTGATTATGGAACTTTTGCAATAAGTTTTATAGAAAAGCATAATAACACAACTAAACATAAGAGGCATTTAGATTCTTTTAGTAGAATTAATATTTAAATTTTTTTAATATACTAATATAATAATATGTCAAATAACAAATATTTTATTTTAGAATCCTCCTTAAAAAATAAAAATAATAAAATTATTAAAAAAGAATATTATGCAACTATAATAAATAATTTTAATGAAAATGAATTTATAATAAATATAGGTGGATTAAAAAATAAATGTATTATTATAAATATTCCAAATAATTCTAATGAAGCGATTATAACTGATATTTCTTTCCATAAAAAATGTTCTATAAATAGTTTATTAAAAAAAAAAATAGATATGATACAACTAATTAAATGTTCTTTAATATTTACAATACATAATTTTCCTAATATTACTTCTTTTATTCTGAGTGATAATAGTTATATTGAATGTAATAATGGATCTAGATTTTCATTAGCTATGTTATATTATCTAAAATATAACAAAACATGGTATGAAAAAAATTTTGATGCTATTCCAAAAAATATGGAAGAAATAAATAAGATAAAAAGAAATATTGAAAATAACTTAAATTTTATTTTAGAATTGAGTCCAGAAGATTTTATAAAAAATTTTTATTATAAATATAAAAATGACACTATTTTTATAAATAATATTATAGAAGTATATGAAAAAAATATGAGTCTTAAATCATTTGTAGATAAAATAATAAAATATGATTGTTCTTATTATATCGATATAGTTAATTTATTTATAAAAGATTCTTTTTTTGGAAAAACATGGATTATAAATAGAAATAATATAACCAATTTTAATATAAATTGTAATTTAATTGAATTAGAAAAATCACTTACTTATCATAAAAGTATAAATAAATTATCAGATACTGAAAGAAGACATAAGAGTTAACAATATCCATTATTAAAAATTCCTCCACCTTTCTTTTTATCTTCTTTTCTTTTTATTTTTTCTAATTTATTATGTAAAAGTTTTAAATCAGTATGTTTAGTAATTTTTTCAGTTTCTATAATAATGGGATTTACATCATAGTTTTCAATTGTATTTTTTTGAATTATCCAATCAGTTCCTTGTAAAGAATGTCCTATAAATTTACTAAAAACATATTGATAATATCTACAATCATATTTATTTTTAAAAAAATAATTTAAATATTCTTTTAAAGTAATATCAGGATTATATATTTTTTTTATAATATTTATATTTTTCTGATTATCAAAAAAATCTTCATCGTGATATTCTTTTATAAATTCTTCATAAGACAAATTTATTTTTTTATTTAATCTATTAATAATTATATTTTTATTTGAATCAATAAAATCTTTTGAAACTTCATAAGGAACAGCTCCAAATTTATTTTCATACCATGTTTTACCATATTTAACAAATTGTAAATCAGCAAGAGAAATTCTTTTACCATTTTTACATGATATAAAACTATTATCAACCAATTCATATTTTGAAATATCTTGATAAAGATTAGCTACAAAAGATAAGCTATTTTTAACTAAATCTACTGTTTCAATTCCATCTTTTAATGTTTCAAAAAAAGAAAATTTTTCATGATATTGAACAAGTTCTAAAAGAGCTGTATTTTTTTTTTTATTAATGATAATATGTACACATTTTATATTCAAACCTCCAACTAAAATATTATCTTCTTTTTTAGATGAGGATATATTCACATAATAATATTTATCATAAGATTTATTATTAAAACTTAAATTAGATTTTATAATATAATATTTTTCAGACATATATTATAGAAATAGATAAATATTTATCTTTTTTATTTAATCTAGATTTTTGGATAAGTTAATAAAATATTTTTTTGAAGTATCATTTTTCATAGCAATTAATTTTGTTTCTTCGTCAATATTAAATTTAAATTTTTCGCATTTAGTTGCTAATAATTTCAAAATATCAATATTTACTTCATAAACTTCTTTATATTTTCGATATTGATATTTTTTTGCAAAATTTTTTATACATGATTCAACAGTTTTTGCATCATCTGTTTCAAGATAAAATAATATCTCTATATCTTCTGATAAGGATGATTGATGTGATTGTAATCTTTTTGTTAAATCTTTTGTACGTCCTATTTTATATAAACTATTATCAATTGTATTTGCAGTTTTGAATATATAAATAATTGCTTTCTCAGGATTAATTTTTGGTTTTCTTCCTTTTTTGACTGCGTCAATTTTATCAGTTAAACCTTCAATAATATAGTTCTTATATTTATTTAATGTTGATTCTACGTCTAAAAAATATTCACGAACATCATTACCGTGCTTAGAACGAGTAGATTGACAAAATTTTTTGAAACAACGTATTGTTAATAATATTTTTTCTGCATTATGACCACCTGATCCTTTTGTTTTAACAATTTTTTTTATAATAAAATCAATATTTTTTCTATAGGATTTCATTAAAGTTTTTTTAGCCATGCTTTTGTCAATATCTAGCCATTTAACAAGTCTATCTAAATCAACTATTTTTTCATTGCTTTCAAATTCCTTATAATCCATTAAACTAAAAAAATCATCTATAAATTGATTCGGAACTTTTGAATATTTTTTTAAAAAATCGAACAATGTATTTTTTTTATAAAAATCTTTAAATTCAATATTTGATTCAATTAAATCAGTATAATTAAATAAATCATTTTTTACATAAAAATTTTTTATTAATTCATTATATAAATTAATATTATCCAATAAATTATGTTTAATTTTATTTTTTTGTGATTTATACCAATTCCCTAATTTTTGATGTTTATAAATTATATTTTCCAAAGGAATGATTTTATTTTCATTACAATATTCAAATAATAAATCTTTTTTATAATTCCATAATTCTTCTTTAGTTAAACATTTTACTTCTATATTTTTTATTAAATCATTATCAATATTATACTTATTAATTATACTCAATTTATTATTTTCTCTATAATAAGAATCATAATTATTATCTATAATTCTTATTTTTTTATTAAAATCTACATCATTATTTTTTAACATCTGAAAAACATCTAATGATATATCAGTATCTTCACACCATATAAATATATTCGCTTTTTTATTATTATTAGATGGATCTTTTCTATTTGCTCTTAAAAATCTTTGTATAGTTCTAACATCGTTTGAGTTATCTCCTAAATTTGTTAAATAAACAGAATCACATTTTATTAGGTTTATTCCTTCATCCAATATTCTTATTGATAATATAATTTTTATTTCTTCATCTAAACTTTCTTCTTCAAAATTATTTAAAATATTTATTCTCTCTTCTTTTCTTGTTTCACTTATAATTTTATTAATCTGAATTTTATAATAATGATAATTATCCATAATATAACGAATAACATAAGCATAAATTTCACATTCTTCTTTACTTTTTAAATAAACAATTGTTCTTCTAGATCCTGTTCTAAGTAAACCATTTATTAAAAAAAGTGATTTTTTGCATATGTTTTCATCTAATTTAATTAATTCATTAGGTTGATTAATAATTACTTTATTATTTTCTATAAAAGGTAAATATATTTGATAATCGCATATATATCCTTCTTTAATTGAATCTTGAAATGAATATTTATAAATAATATCATTTGGAATAATCTCTTCTAAATTACAAGGCGGAGTAGCAGTAACTAACAGAACTTTATTAAATTGTTGAACAGTTTTAATAAGATTATTTAAATTTAATAAATTATGAGCTTCATCAATAATTAAAATTGTGTCTTCTGATAAATTACATTCTTCTTCTGGATTAAATATTTTTGATATAATTTCTTCAGCAGATTTAAAGGTACTTGAAAAAATAGAATATTTATTTAAATTTTCTTTAATAATAGAAAAATTTCTTGTTCCATTATGATCCACTAAAATATAATTATAATTAGGAACATTTTTTTTGATATTTTCTAAATTTTGTTCAGTAAGCATTGTTAAAGGACTAAAAATAAAAATATTTTTAAAATTATTTTGTCTTATATATTCATTAAAAATAGTAGTTTTTCCAGTTCCACATGGAAGAATTAAAGATTTAATACCATTCCAATCTTGATTTAATTTTTGAACTGCTTCAATCTGATAAGGACGAAGTTTAATAGGTATTATTGAAGAATTAATTTCATTTTCAAGGAAAGGATTATCAATTTTAATTTCAATTATTTTATTTTTATTTAAAATATCTTTTTGTAATGTTTTTTCTAATTTAGAAGTATGGTATAAAAATCCTTTTGAATTATTTGAAAAACGATTGAAAATAACAGATATAAAAGTACCTAAATCATTAGCACAAATAGTATTGTTCCAAAGTTTCATTTGTAAACCATTATATATTTTAAATTCATCTTTAATTTCTATAGAAATACCATCTAATCCATATTCTTTCAAAATTTGATTATTTTTTTTCCGTTTCATTCTTAATTCATATTCACTATTGAAATATCCAGATTCAATTAAAACAGTATCAGGAATATTAGACCAATGATAAGTTAATTGATTAAAATCAATATTATGTTTATTTATACAATAATATTCAAATTTAAGATAATTTTTTTTATTTGCATACATTTATATATTTGTAGAGTTATTTCTTTAAATACTTTTTTAAATTATTTTTTAATAAAAATATATTTCATTGTTCTAATTTTAGTTTCACCATTATAAATTGAAAATTGTGTACTAATCATAGTATATTCTATTTTTGTAATGTATCTAATTAAGGATAAATAAACTCTTTTAACTTTTTCTGGTTTCAATAATGATTTAACACAATTACATTTAAAATATTTTTTAATATCTGGTAATAAATTTAATATTTTTTCTTGTTTTAAAATATTATTATCTAATTCATATAAAGTTATACTATTATTTGAATCTAATTCAATAATATTTAAAATTTTATTCATAATTTCTAATTGTTCATTTTTATATAATTCACTTTTTAGTCTCATAATATAAAATGTATTTATTGATATATTTTATAATGTTTATTTTAAATTAAAAAATATTTTATATTTTTAATAATTTATATATTTTTTATATTTTTTATATTTTTATATTTTTTATATTTTTTATATTTTTTATATTTTTTATATTTTTTATATTTTTTATATTTTTTATATTTTTTATATTTTTTATATTTTTTATATTTTTTATATTTTTTATATTTTGTATATTTATATTAAATATAAATATAAATATTTTATTAAGATATATTTTTTAAGTTGCATTATTAATATAAATCAATAATTTTGTAAAAAATCTTTAATTTTTCTGATAATAATATGTAAAATAATAAATTAAATAATAAATATTTTATATCATCATTAAAAATTATTATAAATTAAATTAACAATATCCGTTATTAAATATCCCTCCGCCTTTCTTTTTATCTTCTTTTCTTTTTATTTTTTCTAATTTGTTATGTAAAAGTTTTAAATCAGTATGTTTAGTAATTTTTTCAGTTTCTATAATAATAGGATTTACATCATAGTTTTCAATTGTATTTTTTTCAATTATCCATTCTAATCCTTGTAAAGATGTTCCTATAAATTTACTAAAAACATATTGATAATATCTACAATCATATTTATTTTTAAAAAAATAATTTAAATATTCTTTTAAAGTAATATTAGGATTATATATACTTTTTATTATATTTATATTTTTCTGATTATCAAAAAAATCTTCATCGTGATATTCTTTTATAAATTCTTCAGGAGGAATTTCTATTTTACTATTTAAATTTTTAAGAATTCCACTTTTAGTTAAATTAACTGTATTTTTTCTTTGCTTAGTTAATATAGCACCAAATTTATTTTCATACCATGTTTTACCATATTTAACAAATTGTAAATCAGCAAGAGAAATTCTTTTACCATTTTTACATGTTATAAAACTATTATCAATTAATTCATATTTTGAAACATCTGGATAAAGATTAGCTACAAAAGATAAGCTATTTTTTACTAAATCTACTGTTTCAATTCCATCTTTTAATGTTTCAAAAAAAGAACATTTTTCATGATGTTGAACAAGTTCTAAAAGAGCTGTATTTTTTTTATTATTAATGATAATATGCACACATTTTATATTCAATCCTCCAACTAAAATATTATCTTCTTTTTTAGATAAAGATATATTCACATAATAATATTTATCATAAGATTTATTATTAAAATTTAGATTAGATTTTATAATGTAATATTTTTCAGACATATATTTTATATTATAGGAATAGATAAATATTTATCTTTTTTTATTTAATCTAGACTTTTGATTTTCTTCCTTTTTTAACTGAATTAATTTTATAGGTTAAACCTACAACAATGAATTATTTTCACATTGGCATATAATTTTTGCTATTTTTATTTTTGAATTAAATAATAAATAATTTCAACTTAAAGTTAAATTATTTTTATAAAACTCGATAATAAATGAATTACTTATAGTATGATATAGTATAAATCCTTTTGGAATAATTAATTTTCCAAAAAGATTTATCATATATATTTATCTAAAATATTATTTTATATTCATAATTTTATTGATTTTCATCTTTAACTAAAATTTAATCGATATATCCTCTTGAAAAAACTCCACCACCTTTCTTTTCATCTTCCTTTTTTTTTATAATTTCTAATTTTTTGTATAATAAATCTAGATTTTTATGATTTCTGATTTTACCAGTATCTATTATAATTGCATTTATATCGTAGTTTTCAATAGTACTCTTTTCAATTATCCATTTAGTTCCTTCTAATGAATTACCAATATATTCTAAAAATATATATTGACAAAAAATACAATCAAAATTATTTTTAAAAAAATAATTTAAATATTCTTTTAAAGTTATTTCAGGTTTATAAATGTTTTTGATTAAATTTATATTTTTATATTTTTTAATAAAATTTTCATCATAATATTCTTTTATAAATTTATCATAAGATAAATCTATTTTTTTATTTAATCTATTAATAATTATATTTTTATTTGATTCAATAAAATCTTTTGAAACTTTAGAAGGTACTGCACCAAACTTATTTTCATACCAAGTTTTACCATATTTAACAAATTGTAAATCAGCTAGAGAGATTCTTTTTCCATTTTTACATGATATAAAACTATTATCAATTAATTCATAACTTAATACATCAGGATACGTGTACATCGCAAAATATAAACTATTTTTTACTAAATCAGTCATTTCAAAACCATCTTTTAAAGTATCAAAAAATGCACATTTTTCATGATGTTGAACCAACTCTAAAATACCTTTATTTCTTTTTTTATTTATAATAATATTTACACATTTTATATTTAGACCACCAACTAAAATAGTATCTTCATTTTTTTTTGAAAATACATTTACATAATAGTATTTCGAATATTTTTTATTATTATAATTCAAATTTGATTTAATTACATAATATTTTTCTGACATATACATTTATAAAAATATTATTATTTTAGATAAATAATTAAATATTTTTATAACATATAAAAAAAATGATTCAAAATAAATTCAATAAATATTATTATCATTATAATAAAAATGGAAACAGAAACAGAAATTTATTTTTATGGATTAAATAATAAATTTGGATTTATGAGTAATTTTTATAAAACAAACTTTAAAGATAATAATGATATTAATTTTATATGCTCTGAACAATATTTTATGTATAAAAAATGTTTAACATTCGATAGTGATAATCAATATTTATTAAATGCGATTTTACAAGAAAAATCTGCAACGAATATAAAAAAATTTGGAAGAGAAGTTAAAAATTTTAATGATAAAATATGGAATGAAAAAAGATATAATATTATGCTAGAAGCTCTAAGACTAAAATTTAATCAAAATGAAATTATAAAACAAAAATTATTAGATACTAAACCTAAAATATTATACGAGGCTTCTAAATATGATAAAATATGGGGAATTGGATTTTATGATAAAGATGCAATAATATCTGATAAAAATAAATTTGGAGATAATTTATTAGGAAAAGCTTTAATGGAAATTAGAGAGGAATTATAATTCTAATATAACTTCATCTAAATTTTATTCTAAACGATAGGAATATTCTTTATATTCAAGTATAAAACGATTTTTACTCATTTTACTATTTATTTTTAAAATATATTTCTTGTAAAATCAGTTATAAAATTATCTATTTCTTTATCAATATTTAATTCATCGTTATTATCTAACCAGATATTGAAAAATTCCATATTATTAACTTTATCAAATTTTTTATTGATATATCTTTTAAATTCTATAATAAGAATACCAATATCTTTATTTATATATCCATATTTCGTAAATTTATATCCATTAAATTTTTTCTTTCTTTCAATTTTAATATTATTTTCTTTAATTATTTTATCTAATAATTGAACTTTATTAAAAAATTTTAATGCTTCTAATTGCCTATTATATTTTTTTAATTGATTTCTATTATCACAACTATTTTCATCAAAAATATATTCAATAAAATTTTTATAAAATGGTCTAATATTACTTTTTCTTTTTTCAAAACTATTAAGATTCAAAAAGATATCTTTTTGAAACCATGAAGATGAAATGACCGCTATTTAAAACCGTATAAAAGTGTATAAAGTAAATCTTTAAACAACTTTTCCATATTAATAATTTTGACTCAGTTACTAAATATAAAAATATATTATACTTTTCACTTTTATTATTAAAAATGT